>Ga0302301_1000056_pt1 | contig 127184 bp, 113 predicted proteins | sample III_Palsa_E1_2_FD_194544 | JGI IMG/M metagenome (GOLD analysis project Ga0302301, IMG submission 194544) | Peat permafrost microbial communities from Stordalen Mire near Abisko, Sweden - III_Palsa_E1_2 | ecosystem: Environmental > Terrestrial > Soil > Palsa > Peat permafrost | place: Sweden... | reverse complement strand
ATGCTTACCGTGACCGTAAGACCAAGAAAAGAGAATTCAGGGCTTTATGGATCCAACGTATCAACGCAGGTGCACGCCAACACGGAATTTCTTACTCACAATTAATGGGTAAATTAATTAAAAGTGACATTGGCTTAAACCGTAAGGTATTAGCTGATTTAGCGATGAATCACCCTGATGCTTTTAAAGCAGTTGTTGACGCTGTAAAATAATATAGCCAAACATCATATTGAAAAGGCCTGCATTTATGCAGGCCTTTTTTGTTTTACAAGATTATTCAACTAATCACCAACCTCTAGTCTCTAATCACTATATTTGCATCGCTTTAGGTTTCTTTATAAATTTATTATAAGGAATTAAAAGGGAATATGGTGTAATTCCATAACTGTCCCGCAGCTGTAAGCTCTATAACCAAAGTTCATTCAATTGGTCACTTCTCAGGTATTGGGTAGGGAAGACCGGACGGAGGGGAGTAAGTCAGAAGACCTGCCAAGGCATTATAATTGTTCACAGCTTTCGGGGATTGAAGCTTGGATGTGAATGCTCTTCTAAAGGTATTTTCATTTCAACTGTTTCCTGTTTGCTGTAAATCAAATCAACATGCAAAAAACGCTACAATACGATTACAGACATTTATGGCGCAAGTCGAAATGTTATGTGCCGTTTTTTGTTTTGGGGTTGATACCTTATCATGTATTTGCACAGTTGGATACTGTTAAAAAGCTTAAAGAAGTAAAAGTATCTTCGCCAGTGGTGCCGCAAATACAAACGGTAACCCCATCTCAAACAGTTACCAATTCCGATTTTGTTAAGTATAGCGCTTTTACTGTTGCTGATGCTATTCGGAATTTCGCTGGGATAAATATTCAAGATTATGGAGGTATAGGCGGCATGCAAACCGTATCTGTACGCAGTTTGGGTGCCGATAATGTAACTGTGTTGTATAATAGCGTTCAACTAAATGATGCTCAAAACGGCGAGATCGATCTAAGTAAATTTAATCTGATCAATATTCAGCAAATAACGTTGTTTAACGCGCAGCCGCTGGATATCTGCCAAACAGCAAGGGCTTTTGCGGCGGCGAATGTGCTATCCATACAAACAATCCAACCTAAATTAAGTGTTGAGAAGCCATTTAAAATTGTCGCCGGGGTCAAAGGCGGATCATTTGGTTTGGTTAACCCGTATCTGCAATGGCAGCAGCGCATAAATAAATACTGGTCGTTTATTATAAATGGTTATGATGAAAATGCTAATGGGCAATACAAATACAAGGAAAATGCTGACGGCTCAGATACCTTAGCTACCCGGAAAAATACAGACGTGCACACACAACAGATAGATGCTGAGTTGTATTGGGCAAAGTCGGATAGTGATAAATTTAATCTGCAGTTCAGTTTTTACAATTCTAATAGGGGGCTGCCATCAGCTGTTTTGCTTTATGCTGCACCCTCCACACAACGGTTATATAATAGAGATTATATTATTCAATCCGGGTATCATCATATAGCCGAAAATAGCTTTGAATTATTGCTGAATACCAAATTGTCGCAAAGCTTCGTTCGTTATACCGATACCGGAGGGATATATAATGCAACAGGCATGATCAATGAGAATTACATGCAGCGTGAGGCCTATCAATCGGCGGCTATTGCTTATCACATTTTGCCAAACTGGAAAGTGTCTTATTCTTCCGATGCTGACCTTAGCAATCTTCAATCAAATGCCTATAATTACGCTTTTCCAACAAGGCTGAGCTTATTTAATGTATTAGCTACCAATTTATCACTCGGCAGATGGTTATTCCAGGGGAATATATTAAACACTTATATTGATGATCGTGTGAAATCCGGTACCGCTGCTTCGTCAAAATCGGCTTATACACCCACTGTCATTGCAAGTTATCATCCACTCACCACAAAAGAGCTCGAGTTCAGGGCATTTTATAAAAGCACATTCCGTAATCCTACATTTTCCGAACAATATTATTATGCCATAGCGCCACGGCCTTTGAAGCCTGAATATACCTCGCAGTATGATGCGGGTATAGCTTATACCAAAACTACCGATGGTGTGCTGGAATACCTGACCGTAAGCGCCGATGCGTACTATAACAATGTAAAAAACAAGATTATCTATATACCAGCACGTTCGCCTGAAACCCCATCGGTTGTTAATTTAGGCAAGGTTGACATCAGAGGGCTGGATGTGGTGCTGAAAAGCCAGTTTAAGCCATTTTATAATTGGAAAGCGACATTGAGTGCAAACTATACCTATCAAAACGCGATAGATATTACCGATCCGACGGATTCTTATTACCTGGAGCAGATACCATATACACCTAAAAATACATTGGCTTTAAATGCAGGTATTATGTACAAGCAATTTGGCGTTTATTATAACCAGATATTGGCTTCGCACCGTTATTCTGAAAGCGATAACGACCCGCAATATTATTTACCCGGATATTCGGTGAGCGATGCTTCAGCGGCTTACAATTTCAAGCTTAATTCAATTCCGGTTTTGGCTTCTGTAGAGGTAAACAATCTATATAATAAAAACTACGTCATTGTTAACGGTTTCCCAATGCCAGGGCGATCGTTCAGATTCACATTTCAAATCACCATTTAATAATAAATCAATATGAAATCAATTCAACTCAGTTATTTACTCGGCTCAATAGCGCTTTTAACCGCAATAACATCTTGCCACAAAGATAAAATTGTAAATAATCAGACTACACCAACCGCTCAAAGGGCTGGCATTTATATACTTGATCAAGGATACTCGAGCCAACTTAGTGCGCTTACCTATTATGATTACACAACAAAAACCTTAACACCTGATATTTTTTCATCAGTTAATGGTCGTAGTTTAGGTAATACTGCGAATGACGTGGAAATTTATGGATCTAAAATGTACATTACTGTTGATAAATCAGGAACGGTAGAGGTATTGAATGCCAAAACTGCAAAATCTATTAAACAAGTGAAGTTTTTAAATGGAGATAAAGATAGCACGTCAAAAGAACCTCGTAGTATAGCTTTTTATAATGGCAACGCTTATATCTCTTTGTACAATGGTACTGTGGCTGTAATGGATACCATAACTTATACTGTAAGTAAATATATTCCGGTAGGAAACGACCCAGAGCAATTGGCGGTAGCAAATGGGAAACTATACGTAGCTAATAGTGGTGGTTTAAATTATCCGGCTGTTGATAGTACCGTATCGGTTATTAACCTTTCTACCTCAACAGTTACTAAAACAATAACTGTAGGGCCTGATCCTTATGCGGTAAGTGTAGATAGCTATGGGAATGTTTATGTTGCGGCTTATGGTGTTTATGGTAGTTCAAACGCGTCATTAACTATTATTAACAGTGGTACAGATGCAGTTACATCAAGAAATAATAGTTACACCGGTGGCCCATTTGCAATTAATGGTAATAATGCTTTTTATATTGATGGCGATGGTACCATTAAAATTTTCAATGTTAAAACATTCACAGCAACTACTACAAACTTTATATCCGATGGAACAACGTTTATAGCTCCTTTCGCTATAGCTACCGACCCCTTAAGTGGTGAAGTATTTGTAACGGATGCCAAAAACTATTCCTCAAACGGCTTGATATACGCCTTTGACAAAACAGGTAAGAAAGAGTATAGCTTAACTACAGGTATCAATCCGGGTACCATTATATTAGTAAATAAGTAATTTTAAAGATTTGATATAAAAATTCTTAATTTTACGATACAGATTTAATTATGTCAACACAAAAAATAAACACCCGTAATATCGTACTCATTTTAATGATACTGGCCGCAATTGTCTTGCGGTTTGTGAGTTATGAGTACAAAACCTTAAGTAATTTTACCCCGGTTGGTGCAGTTGCCTTGTTTGGCGGGGCTTACTTTACTGATAAGTGGAAAGCTTACCTGGTAGTATTGTTAACGTTGTTTATAAGCGATATTGGTATTAACTATCTATATACTTCGAAATTAGTGTTCTGGTATAGCGGTTCGGCCTGGGTTTATTTAACTTTTGCGCTTATGGTGTTTATCGGTACACTAATTAAAAAGGTAAATGTAACTAATGTAGCTATAGCCTCACTTATTTCGGTTTGCGTGCATTGGCTAATTATTGATTTGCCATGGATATATGGTACTTTTTATGCGCATAACCTGTCGGGATATGGGCAATCATTGGTTGCGGCTATACCGTTTGAGAAAAATATGTTGCTTGCAGATGTATTTTATTGTGCGGTATTATTTGGTGGGTTTGAGTTCGCTCAAAGCAAGTACACCATATTACGCAGTAAAAAGCAACTCGCTGTTTAATTTAAATACTTTTTTGATTAAAGCGATGTGAGATTCACATCGCTTTTTTTATGGGGTAGATTTAATGATATAGTACTAAACAATGAAAAAGATAGTTATACTGACAGGTGCGGGAATAAGCGCTGAGAGCGGCTTAAAAACGTTTAGAGATAGCGATGGCTTGTGGGAGGGTTATAATATTGAAGATGTAGCCACACCGCAAGCCTGGCAACACAATCCGCAATTGGTGCAGGATTTCTATAATATGCGCCGGAAGGATGTATTAGCGGCGCAGCCCAATGCAGCTCATTATGCTTTAGCAAAGCTGGAAGAACAATTCAATGTAACCATCATTACGCAAAATATAGATGATCTGCATGAAAGGGCAGGGTCAACTAATGTTGTTCATCTTCATGGTATTATTACTAGATCGCAATCCAGTATAAACCCGGAATTAACTTACCCGATTGAGGGCTGGGAATTAAAAATGGATGAGGTTTGCGAATTAGGATCGCCGTTAAGGGCACATGTTGTTTGGTTTGGCGAGGATGTGCCGATGATAGAATACGCCGCCAAAATTTGCGCAGGTGCGGGGTTGTTTATTTTGAGCGGTACTTCATTGGCTGTTTACCCTGCGGCGGGACTTATTCATTATGTAAGATCAGGGGTTAAAAAGTATATCGTTGATCCTAATATACCTGCTGTACGCCGGTTAACGAATGTGGTTGAGATACAGACTAAGGCTACAATTGGTATCCCAGACCTGGTAGAAGAATTAATGTTGAATAAGTATTAAATAATAGTAATGCCTGATAAAATCAAGTGTATATTTAATTGGAGTGGTGGCAAGGATAGCGCTTTGGCGTTATATCATTGCCTGAAAAATCCTGAATTGGATATCAAATATCTTGTAACTACCATAAATGATGCAGCGGATCGAATTTCTATGCATGGTGTCAGGACGGAGTTGCTGATTAAACAAGCACAGAGTATTGGAATTCCTTTATATCAAATTCGTTTGCCTGAGATGCCGGGTATGACAGCATATAATGACGTAATGCGGGATCATTTAAGTCGATTGAGCGCGGAAGGAATTACGCATTCTATATTCGGTGATATTTTTCTGGAAGATTTACGAAATTACAGGGATGCCCGTCTAACTGAAGTAAACATGAAAGGAATTTATCCTTTATGGAAACGTGATACTCACGAGCTAATTGATGAGTTTTTGCATTTGGGCTTTGGTACAGTTATAGCCTGCACCCAGGAAGAATTAGGTGAATTGGCAGGGCATGAGATAACCAAACAGCTTATAAATGATTTACCAGCAACTGTAGATGTATGCGGTGAAAACGGCGAGTTCCACACCTATGCTTTTAAAGGCCCGATATTCAAAGAAGAAATAAAATATAAAACCGGCGAAAAGGTATTTAAAGAATATAAAGCACCCAGCAAAGCGGGTGACGATTGTGCAGGAAGTAACAGGGTTAAAAAATCTGGATTTTGGTATTGTGATTTACTTCCTATTTAAAATTTAAAAGCCCTACAATTCAGCGTCCATTTTCAAAATACTTTCTACTAATTTATCATACACATCGCTAGTGATAAATTCAATGTAATTCCCATCTGCACGTTTTACATTCATAGTGATCTGTGGGTATGTGTTTATTTCTTCAATACATGCAATGTTTCTAATATTGATCAATTTCATACCCTGGGTAGTATGTAAATTGTAAAACTGTTTGCTGCTAATCATTAGTGTAGAGTTTACAATTTAAAAATACTGTTTTTTTAAGTGAATTACTGTTTAATAATTAAAAGTTGCCTAAAACTTGTCATACAAGTTAACCAAATATAATTTTTTACATATTATAAAGCAAAGTAAATCAGATAGATCAATTGATCTGCTAAATAAATGTTGTAAACCTTTTAGGAATATATTTACCAATGGTTAAATTTGGCAGTGTGCTTGTTTAACTGTTGCCAAATTAAATTCTGTTTAACTATTTAAGATTCATTTATACAGTAAGTTATGTAACTTATATCATCTAATAGTTATACCTGAAATATGTTTCTTTGAAATCTTTCTTCATTTCTTCAAAACGAAGCGATACGGTTTTTAAAAAGGTTTCATCAAGTATTTCAAATACACTGTTTACACCATCGGTTAAATCCATCTCTGGTATTTTGTAACTCTGTTCAATGCTCCCCTTCTCAATCTTGATAATGAACTTCTGATTCATATTAAGGATCGAAATTTTAAAGTCTGGATGGGGCAATTCTGCAATAATTCTCATAATTTATAATTCTATTCCCTTTAGGGGATTTTTACCATTTATTAAGCCAAGGCTATCCACAATTTTAAACCTTGCAAAAAGCTCTTCGCTATACCAATTCTCATTTCTTGTTTTTTTGATGACTTCGGCATGCTCTTTAGATGTATAAGCAAAAGCCTTTACATCTTCAATGCTTGTCCATATAGAAAATGTAGCCTGTCGATATATAGGTGCTTCGCCAATACCAAGAGAAGTAATGAATCCCGGCGCATCCGCCATAATATTAGCCACGCTATCAACATTATTCCAAAAGCCTTTTAGTTTGTTGAGCCTAATGGTCGCACGTGTCAATACCGCTACCGGGCCATTAATTACTTTAGTATCAGGCCTACCAAAGGGTTCTTTACTATCCCATTTACCATGGCTTTGCAAGGGTTCGCATAATATTGTCCATTTTTCAGCAGCGAATGTCTTCCACCAGCTATGTATGAATGATTTATTATAAAACTCATCAAATGCCCCTCGGTTGTCCCATACAGCTAACAGGCCCCATTGCTGCCAATCAGGTTGCAGGTCAAAGGTGCCGTTGCGGCCGCTACCCAGTAATTTCCAAAAAGTACATTTCCTGTTGAGTATTAAGGGTAGGCGATGCACAGCCATAGCCAATAAAGCAAAAGGTATTAAGGATTTACGGTAGCGAACTATAGTAAGACTAACAATCATCGCGACTAATTAAAACATTAAATATGATATTTGCCTTATTTAAATGTAATAGTTCATACTTATTTTTGCATCATGGCAGAGGATTTAATTATCATACAAACAACAGACAAAGTGGCTCAGTATCAATCATTAATCCCTCAAATAGAGGCTTTGATAGCCGGCGAAGATGATTTAATTGCCAACCTGGCGAATATCAGCGCTGCGCTAAAGGAGCAGTTTAACTGGTTTTGGGTTGGATTTTACATGGTGAAAAATGATGAATTGGTTTTAGGGCCTTTTCAGGGGCCTGTAGCCTGTACGCGTATTAAAAAGGGTAAAGGTGTGTGCGGAGTGGCCTGGGAGCAAGCCAGTGCGCTTATAGTAGCTGATGTGGATGAATTCCCCGGGCATATTGCTTGTAGTTCATTGTCGCGATCCGAAATAGTGGTGCCGCTATTTCACAATGGTGAGGTTGCGGGAGTTTTGGATGTTGACAGCGAGCATTTGGCGCACTTTGATGAGATTGATAAAGCCTTCCTGGAGCAGCTGGTTAAGCTGGTTAACTTGGCATGAGCAAAGTTTTTCTGATTTCAGGTCTGGGGGCTGATACACGACTTTATAACAATGTTGATATATCTGAAGATGATGAAGTAGTGCCGGTTGACTGGATAGAACCACATGAAACAGATACTTTAGAAATATATTCACAAAAGATTATTTATCAATACGATATAAGGCCAAATTCTATTGTGATCGGTACTTCGTTGGGCGGTATGCTTGCTATCGAAATCGCCAAGAAAGTTAACCTCAATAAGGCTATACTCATTTCTAGCATCAAAACAGTTAAGGAAGCTCCGGGTTACTTTTCGGTGTTTAGGGTGTTGCCAATTTATAAACTCTTACCTGGCAGAATGTTAAATAAATTGGGCTTTTTGATAAAGCTCCTGTTTGGGCATTTAAAGGATAGTGATGCCTGGCTTTTTAATGATATGCTTTCCAAAAATTCTCCGGAATTCATGAAATGGGCGATGGGAGCCGTGTTAAAATGGGATAATTTGACCATACCGCCAAATGTGTACCATATACATGGCGACAAGGATCGTGTATTCCCGGTTAAAAATATAAGGGACGCGACTATTGTAAAAAGTGGCTCACATATCATGATATTTGATAAGGCCAAGCAGGTGAATAAATGGTTAAAACCAATTCTTAAAAAGTGAAATTACCGGAATCATTTTATTTAAATACGGATGTTGTTTATCTGTCTAAAAACCTCTTAGGTAAGTATTTATTTACTTACATTGATGGTGTAAATACAGGTGGATATATTGTTGAAACAGAAGCTTATAATGGCATAATTGACAGAGCTTCACATTCATATGGTAACCGAATAACATCACGCACTAAAACCATGTTCATGCAAGGTGGCATTGCCTATGTTTACCTGTGTTATGGTATTCACGAAATGTTTAATATAGTTACATCTGTTGAGGGGCAGCCACATGCAATTTTGATTCGGGCCATACAACCAACCGATGGGATTGATGAGATGTTGTTTAGGCGAAGCATGGCAGTGTTAAAGCCTAATATAACACAAGGGCCCGGGTCAGTGGCCAGGGCATTGGGGATTTCACGTGTAATAAATGCCATCAGCCTGCAAAGTGATACTTTGTGGATTGAAGACAGGGGATTGACATTTAGCGATGAGGAGATTGCCGCTGTGCCTCGGGTTGGTGTTGATTATGCGGGCGAAGATGCGTTGCTACCGTATCGGTTTTATGTAAAAGGAAACCCTTATGTAAGTAAGCCTAATAAATAGTAATATTGCGTTATGCAGTACCAAAATACACCAGCGTTCGCGCAGCAGCTTGATGAGCAAGATCCGTTAAAATCATTCAGAAACAAGTTTCTTTTGCCTAAATATAATGGCAGGGATGCTATTTATTTGTGCGGAAATTCTTTGGGCTTGCAGCCTGTCTCTGCAAAACAATATCTTACCGAGCAGCTTACTAGTTGGCATCAGTTAGGTGTAGAGGGCTGGTTTGAAGGTGATGATCCATGGTTGAGTTATCATAAGAAGCTTACACCGATACTTTCGGCTATTGTGGGTGCACATGAGAAGGAAGTGAGTGTAATGAATTCACTTACAGTAAATCTTCATTTACTGATGGTAAGCTTTTATAAACCAGCTACTAAACGATATAAAATATTAATAGAAGGTGGTGCCTTTCCATCCGATCAATATGCTTTGGAGAGTCAGGTTAAGTTTCATGGTTTTGACCCTAAGGACGCCATTGTTGAGCTTTTTCCGCGCAGCGGAGAAGATACTTTACGTACGGAAGATATACTGGATGCGATAAAGAATAATGCGGATGAATTGGCTTTGGTGCTGTTCAGCGGGATCAATTATTACACCGGGCAGTTTTTTGATATAAAGGCAATAACGAAAGCGGCACATAAGGTTGGTGTTATTATTGGTTTTGATTTGGCGCATGCTGCCGGTAACGTGCCTTTGAAACTGCATGATTGGGATGTTGATTTTGCCTGCTGGTGCTCGTACAAATACATGAATTCAGGCCCCGGTGGCATAAGCGGGATATTTGTACATGAGAAACATTTTAAGGGGGATCATAATCGCTTTGCCGGTTGGTGGGGATACCGTAAGGATAAACAGTTTTTAATGGCCCCAGGCTTTGATGCTGAACCTGGTGCAGAGGGGTGGCAGGTAAGTACACCGCCAATTATGTTGATGGCTCTGCATAAAGCCTCGCTGGATATTTTTGAAGAAACGGGTGGGTTGCCAGTGTTGAGAGCGAAGAGCGAGTTGTTAACGGGTTATCTGGAGTTTCTTATAAATGATATTAATCTTAAAAATGGAAAAGAGCTGTTCAAAATCATCACACCAAAAGAACCTGGTAAGCGCGGTAGCCAACTTTCTGTTGTTTGTGCAGGTAATGCCAAAGGAGTTTTCAATTATTTAACCCAAAATGGTGTTATCGGTGATTGGCGGGAGCCTAATGTAATTCGCTTGAGCCCTGTGCCGCTTTATAACTCATTTACGGATGTTTTTTACGCCGGACAACTACTTGCCGCCTCTGTGGGGAATATTTGATTGTAGGCCTTTATTATGCTTCAAATTGCTTTCGATCCGATATATGCTCATCCTTTGCCTGAAGGACATCGTTTCCCGATGCTGAAATATGAGCTGATACCCGAACAATTATTGCATGAAGGGCTCATTACTAAAGAGAACTTATTTTCTCCAAAACCAATATCGGAAGAAATAATTTTGTGGACGCACGATGCCGCTTACTGGCAACAATTGCGTGATTTGACGTTACCGGCCAGAGAGCAACGTCGCATAGGTTTCCCACTATCTGCCCGTTTGGTGGAACGCGAAGTGCGGATTGGACAGGGAACTATCGATGGTTGCCGCTTCGCGTTTGAGAATGGTATCGCTTTTAATGTGGCCGGTGGCACACATCACGCAGGAAGCAACTGGGGTGAAGGATTTTGCCTGCTGAACGATCAGGCTATAGCAGCTAATTATTTATTAAATAAAGGATTAGCTACGTCTATCTTAATTATTGATTTAGATGTACATCAGGGTAATGGCACTGCCGAGATCTTCGAAAATGAGCCCAGAGTGTTTACGTTTTCGATGCATGCTGCGAATAATTTCCCTTTTAGGAAAGAGAAATCTGATCTGGATATTCCTTTGACAGATGGCATAAACGGAGATGATTACCTGACTCTTTTGTATGATGCATTGCCAAAACTCATCGCCCAACAAAAGCCTGACTTTATATTTTATTTAGCCGGGGTGGATGTGCTGGCATCTGATAAATTAGGAAAGCTTGGTTTAACCCGCGAAGAATGCAAGACGCGCGATCAGTTTGTTTTTGAACAATGCATTAAACACAACATACCGGTACAAGTAAGTATGGGTGGTGGTTATTCACCCAAGATCAAAGATATTGTGGAGGCGCATTGCAATACTTATCGTGTGGCCAACCAGCTTTATTTTTAGCTTGTTGCTTTTACTTCATGCCGACGACTGATGGATTGGAAACGGAAAAACATTAGCGCAGAGGATACCATCAACCCCAAAACCAAGCCGTACCAAATACCTTTAACCCCCCAGTTTAATTCTATCCCTAAGTAATAACCGACAGGTAAACCAACTACCCAATAAGCTAAAAATGTACTAATGGTGGGAATGTTTACATCGCCCATGCCACGTAGAATCCCAAGGCCGACAACCTGCGTTCCATCGAATATCTGAAATACCGCTGCGATGATAAGTAGCTGTGATGCAACAACTATAACTGCTTTATCTGTAGTATAAATATAAGGCAAGTAAGGGCTGCCTAAGCTAAATAGCAATGCGGTAAATACCATAAATGCAATCACAATGTGATAATTTGATATAGCAGATGATCTTAATCCTTTATGATCTTTTACACCAAAATAATTGCCGGTTTTTATCGTGGCAGCAGCGGCTATTCCACTTGAGATCATATAAGTCATGGAGGCCAGATTAATGGCGACCTGGTGGGCGGCTTGTTGTACGAGGCTGATGCTGCCGATCATAATGGCTGCTCCACTAAATGCGCTCAACTCAAAAGTGTACTGTAATGCAATAGGGGTACCGATACGCAAAATTTGCATGCTGCGCAGGTGGTTAATGTTTTTAATGGCAAAGGTTTTTAGATACACTTTGAAGTTTTCTGAGCGGAATACATAAGCGCTCATTACTATCGCCATTAAACAACGATCTATTAAAGTACTGTAGCCTACACCACGAACACCCATCGGCTTAATGCCAAATAACCCTTTTACAAGGATAATGCCTACGCAGATATTGAGGATGTTTCCAATTACCGAGATCACCATGGCTTGCTTAGTAAAGCCCAAACCTTCGGCAAACTGCTTAAAGGTGTTGAAGATTAACATTGGGATCAGCGACAACCCTAGTAACGTTAAAAATGGTTTGGCTTGCTCCACAACCTGCGGCGATTGATGCAAATGATTTAAGGCATATATCGACCCTAAAAATAAAACACCGAAAAGTATAACCCCGCAAATCAGGTTGATGAATAAGCTGTTTGAAAGCAGCCGCCCACATTCGGCGTAATCTTTACGACTATTATTTTGCGCGATGAGCGGCGTAATTCCGTAGGAGATACCCAAACCAATGATCATCGGAATAACGAAAATACTGTTCACTAAAGATACAGCTGCCAAACAAACCGTACCGGCAAAATGCCCTACAATTACACTATCTGAAGCCTGAACAAGTGTATGCCCAAGCTGTGAAATCATTACCGGCGTTGCCAGCTTTAAATTATCACGATAGTGATGTTTGTATTTTTTGTATACGGCTTTCATATGGGTCAGTAAGGCAAAGGTAGATTTTTTGGCCGGGATGGCTTAATTATACCGCGGTATAGTATTCTTCTTTTTCGGTGGTGTGGATACGGATAACCCCCGAAAGTATGAGATCAACTAAAATTCGCTGCGCGCGTTTGCGGGTGAGTTTTAATAGTTCACAAAATTCCCTTACGGTTATCCTGTTGCTTTTCTCCAGGTACTCCAGCAAGTTTTTTTCGTTGGCTGAATATTCAATCAACACACCGTTTTCATTTGCTGAACGTTTAAGTACATCAACCACAATTTTACTTGCCAATACACTTTTATCCTTTACACGCACGTATACCCACCATTTGCCGTCTTCGGCCAGGGCATAATGGGGTTTCAGGTTGCTTTCATCAATGGTAACAACCAAAACCAGTTTATCATCTACATAAACTTCTTCAAAGGTTGGTTCCAGGGCAGGTTTGCAAAACATGTGCGCCGCTTTGGTGATCATGTAACGTTCTTCATCCTCGGATTTTACGCCTTTAATAGTGCCGTCATCAGCTACACCAATCAACAGGCGACCGCCTTTATTGTTAGCATATGACGACATGGTGCGTGCGATCTTCTCGCAGCTGGAAATGGTTTTTTTAAAGTCGAGCGATACCCCTTCACCTTCAAAAATCAGCCTCTTAATATTCATTTTCCCTGAGTTCCTCTCAATCGTTTTTTATAGGTGTAAAAATATCCATCCAGTTGTCAGGGGTGCCTAGGGGAGCAAATCCAAACTGTTTATACAGGTCATGCGCATCAAGCGTAGCTAAAGTCCATCGTTTTAATCCTTGCAAGTCGGGATGTGCTAAAATAGTTTGTAATAACCATTTTGATAATCCATGGCCCCGGTATTCATCTAATATAAATACATCGCACAAATAAGCGAATATGGCTTTGTCGGTAACAACACGTGCTAGCCCAACTTGTTTACCATCTTTATAAACACCAAAGCACATGGAATTTTCTATTGACCGTTGTACTTTTTCTTTGGTTATTCCTTTCGACCAGTATGATTCATTGCTTAAATAGTTATGAATCACATCTAAATCAAGCAAATCCTGATCTGTACTTATTTTGTAGCCCTTTTTTATCAGCGTTTCGTCGTTAATTATTGTGTGCATTGTTAGTCTCCATAAAATCTAAATTGCGCATGTACACCTCGTTCATAACCGAAGCTACATTAACGCCATTTTTATCAAAAATTAAGATAGGATGAGATATCGAGTATTTCCCAACCGTTTTTAGTATTTCTTCAGCCTCTGCTATCTGGGCATCTGTAATTGATATAGTATAATACAGATCGGTAAATCCGGGTTTAATATACTGAATCTCTAAAGATTTTGACCAGGCCCGTAGCTTATAGCCCTTATTGGTGAAGATTTTATAAAAGAGGATGGGGTAAAAAGCATCGGCAGCGGAAAATATTGTCCCGCCAAAAATGGAGTTGTTATAGTTCCGATTCCAGATGCTTTTCCTGATCACTACCTCGACACCACGAAAGTCTTTGTCAAACTTTTTAACCCAAATACGCTGGAAAAATAGCGGCGGATAAATTCGCATAGCCCATTTTAACAAATTTTCAGATACCCGCATACGCTTTAAATATCTGAAATTAAAATTAAAAAGGCAGGGTTGTTGATATTTATGACAAATAATTAAAATAACAATGGCATTGACGTATTTAAACATCAATGCCATTATGGTTAAATCAGTGTGATACTATTTAGCTAAGCGCCTCGGCAGCAAATTTAACCTCTTCGGCTAAAATAACACCTGCTAATTGATCGGCAAATGCCACAAATGCTTTGTTATTTGCAATGCGGTGCTGATTGTCAATTAGGCTCTGCAGGTTGATCTTTCCGATAACAAACTTGTAACTATCAGAATAATAACGCTCCTGAATATGTTTAAATTGAAGTGCTTCTACCAAGTCCTCATCTTCATAGCGCAAATAAATGTTCAGTTCGATATTATTGGTGAAAGCTAAATCTTTTTTGGCTTTAGCTTTTTTGTATTCGTATTGATAATCGTAGCGCAAGGCTGCGATATCAGATAATACAGCCGAACCGGTAGGGTGTCCACCTGCACCTTTACCGAAGAAGAATTGCTGATCGGCAAAAGCAGCTTGTACTGTTACGCCATTATATTCATACTCTACATTATATAAAAACTCGGTTTCGTTCACGAATTTTGGCAGAACGAACATACCAATGTGACGGTCATCTAATTCTTTAGCAACAGGAACCAGTTTTATTTTCAGGTTCTTTTCGCGGGCGTATTGTATATCGCTTGCTGCAAGATTTTGTATGCCGATGTTTAATATCTCTTCAGGATTAACGATTATGCCATAAGCATGTGACGCGGCTATTACCAATTTAAATTTAGCATCATAACCACCAACATCCATAGTAGGGTCGGTTTCAGCAAAGCCTAGGTCCTGGGCTTGCTTTAAAGCGGTATCATAATCCATATTCTCTAAAAATCCTTTTGAAAGGATATAATTGGATGATCCGTTAAAAATTCCACTTATTGAATGCAGTAATTCGTTGTCATAATATTCTTCCAGGTTACGGATGATAGGAATACTACCGCAAACAGCGCCTTCATACAATAAAGAAGTACCATGCTCTTGTTGCAGAGCGATCAGTTCTTCCAAATGCAAGGCGATCATTTTTTTGCTGGCCGATACTACGTTTTTACCAGAGCTTAATGCACGGGATACGATCTCGAATGCGGCTTCGGTATCATTAATCAGCTCAACGATAGTATTTATTTCCGGGTTGTTTAGTATTTCGTCCCTGTCGATAGTAAATAACTCAGCCGGTAACGAACGTTTTTTATCCGGATTTTTGATGGCGATTTTAACTATTTCAAGATTAAGGTTTTTTGTCCTGATAATATCATTCAATCCCTGGCCAACTACACCAAATCCAAATAAACCTATATTTAATTTCTTACTCATTACGCTATTCTTTGCAGTTCTATAATTTTTCCTTTAACGTCTGTTTTGAAAAAGGAGGTGATAATATTTGTTAATGCTTCTGTTTCAATTAAAAATCCATCGTGCCCATAAAAAGAGTCTAATTCAGCAAAGGCTGATTTCGGTATATGCCTGAATAAGTATTGCTGTTCGTCAATTGGGAACAATACATCAGATTTGATACCGATAACTAATGTTTTTGCTTTGATGAGGCTAAGTGCTTTTTCAACGCCTTTACGATTGCGGCCCACATTGTGCGAATCCATAGCTTTACTTAAATACCAGTAGCTATAAGCATTAAACCTGTTCACCAGTTTCTGTCCCTGGTAGTTTTGGTATGACGATGCACGGTGATCGTCGCTAATGTTGTCATCATCGTCTTGCTGACTTACAGTATAAGTTTTATAACCACGATAGGATAGGAGCGCTATGCTTCTCGCAGCTTTCAATCCTTTTTGTCCGCCATCAGGTGAGTTAGAATAAAATGTACGGTCGGCGGTTAAGGCTAAACGTTGTGATTCATTAAAGGCGATTCCCCAAGGAGAATGACGGGCGTTAGTAGCAATAAGGATCAGATTTTTAATACGATCCGGTTCAATAATGCCCCATTCCATAGCTTGTTGACCACCCAAAGAGCCACCTATCAATATTTCAATATCTTTTATTTTAAGATGTTCGGCTAATAAGCGATGAGCGTTAACAATATCACGTACGGTATATTGCGGATAAGCCAAATAATAAGGCTGGCCGGTTACCGGGTTTTCGCTCAATGGATTGGTAGTGCCATAAGGCGAACCCAAAATATTAGCGCAAACAATGAAATGTTCTTCGGGATTGAAATAATCGTTCGTGCCAAAAAGGCCTTTCCACCAATCCAATACATCCGAGTTAGCGGTAAGCGCATGGCAAACCCAAACTACATTATCTTTATTAGCATTTAGTTTACCGTAGGTGTGAAAACCTATTTCAAGGTTTTGTACTTTTTGCCCCGATTCAAACTCAAATGTTTGTGAAGTTTTAAATATCTGTGTATTCATGTTTCTGTTTGTCGCTACAGGTGCAGCTGCTTTAATAAGCAGCCGCATCCGGTAACAACGCTATTATCACTAAAAAAACTATATTAACTCTGCTGTCAATTCCTCTATTTTAATAAAGGCCTGCTCAAAATCGGCCTTAATATCATCTATATGCTCAATCCCAACCGATACACGTAATAAGCTTGGTGTAACACCGGCAGCCAGTTGCTGCTCATCACTAAGCTGCTGATGCGTGGTTGCCGATGGTTGAATAATTAATGTCTTTGCATCACCCACATTAGCAAGGTGACTTGTTAGTTGCAGGCTATCAATAAAACGGGATGCATTTTCTTTATCGCCTTTTATCTCAAAAGACAATACTCCACCAAAACCATTCTTTAAATATTTTTTTGCTAATGCATGATATGGTGATGAAGTCAAGCCCGGGTAATTCACTTTTTGTACCTGCGGTTGTGCTTCCAGCCATTTGGCTAACTCAAGGGCATTGTCTACATGGCGTTGTACGCGTAACGATAATGTTTCCAATCCCTGTAACAGCAACCAGCTATTAAATGGTGCCTGCGAAGGGCCAAAATCTCTTAAACCCTCAACACGTGCCCGGATGATGAATTGGATATTACCAAAAGGGCCGTCAACGCCAAATACGTCAGCGAAAACCAAACCGTGGTAACCTTCAGATGGCTCGGTAAATTGAGGGAATTTGCCATTACCCCAGTTATAATTACCACCATCAACAATAACACCGCCTATGGTGGTGCCATGCCCCCCGATCCATTTGGTGGCTGACTCAACAACTACATTGGCGCCATGTTTTAATGGTTGAAACAGGTAACCACCTGCGCCAAAAGTATTATCAACTATTAGTGGTAAGTCGTGTTTTTTAGCTATCGCAGCTATTTTTTCAAAATCCGGGATATTAAAGCCGGGGTTGCCGATAGTTTCCAGGAAAATTGCTTTGGTATTTTTGTCGATTAGTATTTCGATATTCTCAGCCTGATCATCTTTCGCGAAGCGAGCTTCAATGCCAAGGCGTTTAAATGCTACTTTAAACTGGTTATAAGTGCCTCCATATAAGTATGGTGAGGTTACGAAGTTATCGCCAGCTTGTAATATGTTATTCAGGGCGATAAACTGCGATGCCTGGCCCGATGCGGTTGCTAAAGCCGCTACGCCACCCTCTAAAGCCGCGATGCGTTTTTCAAACACATCGGTAGTGGGGTTCATGATGCGGGTATAGATATTGCCGAATTCTTTAAGCGCGAACAGGTTTGCACCGTGTTGCGCATTTTGGAAAACGTAAGATGTTGTTTGATATAAAGGCACGGCGCGTGAACCTGTTGCTGAATCTGCTTCCTGACCGGCGTGTAATTGTAGTGTTTCGAATTTTAAGTTTGACATGATATTTGTATTTTACAGGTGATTGAAAATTTGTATTTGTTGGGCTGGGTCACGAAAGGATAATATTATCCCCCGGAGGTAACACGCGTTTTTTTCAGAAATTAAGAAAGAAAGGACGTGTACTGCTTCAACAGCAACACATACAAATACAGCCTGTAGAATAGCTATATGAATAAACTAAATTGCCTCTTTGGGCATCATTGAATGACGGGATGTTTTTTAAACTTTTCATGGTCGTTAATTTATATCCCCCGGGGTATTTACCGGGCCAGGAATTGGCACCTTCTTAAAATTTTAAGGGTTGCCAGCGGGTAGTTGAGCCTGATCTCTCGCCGCTTCTTTATAAATCAAAACCTTTTTGAAGGGATTTGATCTGATTTAGTATCGCTACCAAATATTGTTACAAATATAGGGTGATAAATGTTTAAGAACCAAATTTTATTTTAAAAAGATGGATTTTAGGGGTAATTGGGGTGAAAACACTATCCCAGCGCTTTCTCCATGTCCGCGATCAAATCATCAATATGCTCCAAACCAACTGATACCCTAAGCAGGTTTCGTGGGGTTTTGGTGTCAGGGCCTTCAACGGCTGCACGGTGTTCAATTAAACTTTCAACGCCGCCCAGGCTGGTTGCCTGGGTAAATAGGGTTAAGTTGTTTATTACACGCTTTGTTTCTTCTTCACCACCTTTAATTAATATAGATAGCATGCCGCCAAAGCCTGTCATTTGTTGTTTGATGGTATCATATTGCGGGTGCGATGGTAATCCCGGATATAATACTTGTTCAACTTTGGGATGTTTTTCTAAGTATTCAGCCAGCAACTGCGCGTTTTTAGCATGCCCGGCCATGCGGTATGGTAATGTTTTAATACTTCGCACTAAATAATAGCAATCCATAGGTGAGGGGATTGCGCCACCCATTTCCTGCACCTGGCGTATTTTTGTCCACCAGTCGCTTTTTTCGGCGGTGATCAATACGCCGCCCATTAAATCGCTGTGCCCGCCGAAATATTTGGTAGATGAATGCATCACCATATCAGCACCTAATGAAAGCGGTTTTTGAAAAACAGGGGTTGCAAAAGTATTATCGCAAGCGACTTTAATATGATGTGCTTTTGCTATGCTGATAACTTTCTTTATATCGGTTATTTTCAATAAGGGGTTGGATGGTGTTTCAATCCATATTAATCCTGTGTTGGATTTAATGTGTTGTTGCAGAACCTCGCTATTATTTATTTCGATAAAATCGAACTCTAAAATTCCTTCAAACAAAATTTTAACCTGATTGCGTAAGCCATGGTACATATCATCCGGTAAAATGACATGAGTGTCTGGTTTTAACGATTGGAAAACCGCCATACCCGCCGCATTGCCGGATGAAAATGCCGCGGCATCGGCACCACCTTCTAATTGAGCTAATACATGCTCCAACGAGGTACGATTAGGGTTTGACGAACGACCATATATATAACCGTTGGTATAACTGCCATCTTCATTACGTTCAAAAGTGGTTGATAATACAATTGGCTGAATTACGGCGCCTGTTGATTGGTCTCTCTTGTTACCGGCATGTATAGCGATAGTCTCAATTTTCATAAAGCAAACATAAAGTTTTTGGCGATTATTGCCGGTTTGCATTTAATAAATCATTAGTTATATTTGAATAAATAGCATCATAATGAAAGTTGGAAAAATACCTGTAGCCTCTATCGTGCTTATTGTAATTGCTTTAGTCCGCATTACAATGAATCGTTTTTATCCTGGGCAATATACTTCGGAATCACCTTTTGTTACAGGGATGTTTTTCGGCGCAGCGCTTATTTATCTATTATATTATGTAAACATCTATTATACTGCCTGGGTGAATAGTAAATCCGAAAATAAATCCGAGGCAAATAATTCTTCACTATAGTAATTGCTTAAATAGTACATTTGAATTCAATGATGAGGTTATCGATATTCACAAAAGTGAATTGAATGAACCTGTTTTAGAATAGTACTTGTATGGATTTAGGAACGCAATTACAAACCATATTACCGCCCACCAGAATTAAAACCCGATTAATAGACCTGGTGTCCTATGCATCAGATGCGGGTTTTTATCGATTGATACCTAAAGCTGTTGTACAGCCTGCCAACGAAGATGAGATTATCTCGCTTTTCCAATTTTCATCAGCACAAAATATCCCTTTAGTTTTCCGCACAGGCGGCACCAGTTTATCCGGTCAATCCATTACCGATGGTATTTTGGTTGATCTGAGTCAGTTTTGGGATAGGGTTAGTATTGAAGATGGCGGTAATGCGGTTAGGGTGCAGCCCGGGGTTACCGGAGCGATGGTTAATTCATACCTAAGCTCATACAAAACAAAAATCGGCCCCGACCCGGCGAGTATTAACTCGGCTATGATGGGTGGGATATTATCCAATAATTCCAGTGGGATGTGTTGTGGGGTGAAATTGAACTCTTATCATACCGTAAAACACATTCGCTTTATTTTGCCTGATGGTAAGCGGTATACTACAGAGAATCCGGATGATTATGATCGTTTCATAGCAGAGTGCCCGCAATTAAGCGAAGTGCTTAAGCAGGCGAAAAATACGATTATTGCTGATGGTGAATTACACGACAAGATCCGCAGAAAGTATCGCCAAAAAAATACGGTTGGTTATTCGCTAAACGCGCTAATAGATTTTGAGCATCCTTTGGATATTCTGGCGCATTTGCTTATCGGTGCTGAAGGGACTTTGGCTTTCATATCAGAAGCAGTACTGGAAACTATTCCTGATTATAAATATAAATCGACTGCGTTATTATATTTTCCAGATATTTATACTTCGTGCCAGGCTTTAGTGCCGTTGATTGATGCGGGGGCCAGGGCCGTGGAGCTGATGGACAGGGCATCGCTACGCGCTATTGAGGATATGCCTAATCTTCCGCCTATCATTAAACAACTGCCTGAAAATGCGGCTGCTTTGCTGATAGAGTTTCAGGAAAGTACTTATGCAGAATTGGAGGCTAAAGTAAATGGTTTCCTAAGTGGCGTTTCAGCGCTTTCGTTGTTGCAAGCGCCCATATTTACCAGCAACCCAGTTGAGCAGGAATACTATTGGAAAGTGCGCAAGGGACTGTTTCCGTCAGTTGGCGCGGTTCGTAAAAGCGGATCGACAGTTATTTTGGAGGATGTAGCTTTCCCTGTTGAAAAATTGGGCGACGCGATACTGGATTTGCATGGTCTATTTAAGAAATATAAATATGATAATGCCATTGTATTTGGGCACGCTAAGGATGGCAATATCCATTTTTTAATAACACCATCTTTTAATGATACGAGTGAAATTGATCGTTATGATCGCTTTATGCGGGAAATGGTAAATGTGGTGGTGCATAAAAATGACGGCACTTTAAAAGCTGAACACGGCACCGGCCGTAACATGGCGCCGTTTGTGGAGACAGAGTGGGGAGGGGAATTGTACGATTTGATGAAGCAGATTAAACAGGCTGTCGATCCAAAATCGTTATTAAACCCCGGTGTTATTATTAATGCAGATAAAGACATCCACATAAAAAACATAAAACTGCTACCAACGGTGGAGCATGAGGTAGATAAATGTACCGAATGTGGCTACTGTGAACATAAATGCCCAAGTCGTAATTTAACCACCACGCCACGTCGCCGGATAGTGATCAGGCGGGAGTTGAAGAAAATGGAGCAGAAAGGCGATAAATCCAATTATAAGATACTGCTCGATCAATATCAATATGATGGTTTGGATACCTGCGCGGTTGACGGCCTATGCGCTACTGCCTGCCCCGTTGATATTAATACCGGCGATCTGGTAAAAAGATTGAGGCGCGAAAATCATTCTGCTTTTGCAATTAGAGTGGCCTTGTTAGTTGCTGAAAACTTTAGCTTAACTGTGCGGATAGCTCGTTTTGGATTAAGGACAGGCCATGCGGTAAATAAGCTATTTGGTAAGGTAAGTATGACAAAACTCACCGCAGGTTTAAAGAAAATTATTCCTACCGTTCCATTATGGTCGGAGCAAATTGCTTTGCCACCCGATCTTTCTATATTAAAAACAAATGGCGAGGCTGGTATATCGACCGAAAAAGTGCTTTACTTCCCAAGCTGTATATCCCGGACGATGGGCAGCGGTGAAGATGGTAAAAAGAATATAATGGAGACATTTTTGAGTGTATCTAAAAAAGCGGGTATCAATGTCGAAGTGTTAAAAAACAATTCGGGTAGCTGCTGCAGTCAGATATTTTCATCCAAGGGTTATAAGGATGCTTATGCTTTTAAGGCTAATGAAATAATTGAAAAGTTATGGGTTGATAGCCAGCAAGGAGCGACAAAAATTGTAATCGACGTTAGCTCTTGTGCTTACTCGCTTAATCATTTAAGGCCTGTACTTACGATTGACAATCAGTTGAAGTATGATCAGCTATCTATTTATGACAGTGTTGATTATATTCATGATATACTGATGCCATTGTTGAACATCGACCATAAAAAAAACAATATTGTACTGCACCCGGTTTGTTCGTTACAAAAGATGAACACGCAGGATAAGTTTGTAAACATTGCTCACAAATTCGCTGATAACGTAACTGTGCCACTGCACGCAGGCTGTTGCGGCATGGCAGGCGACAGAGGATTTCTGTTTCCAGAGTTGACTGCATCCGCCACTATGCCGGAAGCTTTAGAGGTGAATCAACACAAATACGAGGGGTATTATTCATCAACCAAAACCTGTGAAATAGCGATGAGCCAGGCGGTAAATGAGAATTACGAATCGATATTGTATTTGGTGGATGAGGCTACGTGTTAATTTACACCATGTCATTGCGAGGAACGAAGCAATCGCGAACTATACAAGGTGTCTTTTCTACGTGCGATTGCTTCGTTCCTAGCAATGACATAGTTTAAGAGTGTTATTTTAAAACTTATTTTAAATGCAAAAAATACTGGTTGCCAATCGTGGCGAAATTGCTTTACGGATAATGCGCTCGGCGCGGGAAATGGGTATTAAAACGGTAGCTGTTTATTCGGATGCTGATCGTGATGCTTTGCATGTGCGTTATGCCGATGAGGCGGTGCATATTGGCGAAGCGCCATCCAACCAATCCTATTTGGTTGGCGAAAAGATTATTGATGCTTGTAAGCAAACAGGCGCAGAGGGCATACATCCGGGTTATGGTTTTTTGTCGGAAAATGCTGCTTTTGCCCGTAAGGTAAGAGAAGCTGGATTAATATTGATCGGCCCGTCACCCGAAGCAATGGAAGTGATGGGTAACAAGCTTTCGGCTAAGGCCGCCGCCATGAAGTATAATATCCCCATGGTACCGGGAACAGAGGAAGCGATTACCGATGTTAACGAAGCCAAGCAACGTGCGGTTGAAGTCGGTTTCCCTATCCTGATCAAAGCGGCAGCAGGCGGCGGTGGTAAAGGTATGCGCATTGTGGATTCAGTTGGTGATTTTGAAGAACAAATGCAACTTGCGGTGTCAGAAGCTACCTCGGCATTTGGGGATGGTTCGGTATTTATTGAACGATATGTATCATCGCCAAGGCATATTGAGATACAGGTTTTGGGTGATACACATGGCAATATCCTGCATTTATTTGAGCGGGATTGCTCAGTACAGCGCAGGCATCAAAAGGTGATAGAAGAAGCACCATCATCAGTATTAACGCCTGAGATCCGCAAGGCTATGGGGAAATGCGCTATTGATGTGGCACGTTCGGTTAACTATACAGGTGCGGGAACGGTGGAGTTTATTATGGACGACCAGTTGAATTTCTATTTCTTAGAAATGAATACCCGTTTACAGGTAGAGCATCCGGTTACGGAGTTTATCACAGGGATTGACCTGGTAAAAGAGCAGATCCGTATTGCAAGGGGCGAAGCCATCAGCTTTAAGCAAGAAGACCTGGAGATTAATGGCCATGCTGTTGAACTGCGTGTTTACGCCGAAGATCCGGCCAATAACTTCTTACCGGATATTGGCACTTTGCAAACCTATGTTACACCCAAAGGCCCCGGTGTTAGGGTAGATGATGGTTTTGAGCAAGGCATGGAAATCCCCATTTATTATGACCCGATGATTGCCAAGCTGATAACTCACGGTAAAAATCGTGAGGAAGCCATTGAGCGGATGATTCGTGCTATTGATGAATATCATATTACGGGTATTACCACAACGTTGGCGTTTGGCAAATTTGTAATGCAACACAAGGCCTTTACTTCAGGTAATTTTGATACACACTTTGTAAAGAAATATTTTACCCCAGAAGTTTTACAAACTGGTAATGAAGAAGAGGCAATGATAGCGGCTTTGTTAGTAGAGAAGTTATTAAGTAGCAAAAAACTCAGCGCCAATAGCACTGTTGCTGTTGAAAGCAGTAATTGGGTAAAAAACAGGAAGCACTTAAATTAATTGGATGCTTCCTGTTAATCTTTTATTGTAGGCCAGTTACCGGCTTTTGCCAGAAGAAATCAGGATTGTTTACCGCATAATCCACCTGTGATGGGTACACTTTTTTAGCCTGATGTAAGGTGTTGTAAGTTCCCGGATATAAATTAATATAATCTATAGCTTGTTTGCCGGGTTTATCAGTCTCAAGATCCCACTCGCTTTTTGTTGAGCATTGCAGCCAATAAAGATTCTTAGACATGTAATAGCCCAGGTAATGCTCTTTAGTTTGTTTCTCCTGGTTATTCCAGTTGGCATCATCATTTAAAACCAAAGGATCGCCATTAATTAGTTTTTCTCTTACTTCCTCAATATTAAGTAGGTTACCCTTATCATCGGTTACATAAGCGTTGAACGTTGGATCCATCCAAACCCATTTGTTTAATGTTTTTGACCATACTACAGTAATTACGTGGCAATCACCATCAGCGGTATCTTTTGGCATACAGGTTACAATTCGTGTTGGGAAACCTTCGGATTGGTATACATCCCGTAAAATAGTCGCCATCATGCGGCAGTTTACTCCACGGTTTTCCTTTTTACATATAGCGATCAGATCTATGGCGTTTTTTGATTTTGGGTTTCCGATGCTGCCATCATGTTTAACCTCGTTGTGTACCCAATATAACAAGCGTTTCAATTTGCTGGTCTCGTCGCCATTACCACTTACGGAATCTAGATTGAATTTTCGGCGCAAAGCAAGTAAATTAGAATCGGTGGCTGATTGGTATGTAAAGGCAGGTACATCCACATTGTTATTTTGATTATAAGAACCGGAGGCTTTTAGCACATAACCGTAATCATACTTATTACGGAGTTGTTGCAGATCGTTCTGGAAACGTTTATCGTTGTGCAGGTTGTTTAAATCGTCGTCAACTAAAATGTGTGCACAATCGGTAAATCCATCAGCTATCGATTTTTCAAGCCAGGTGTCAGCGGAATCGATCTTGCTTTCACGCGAATATGCACAGGCCATATCGTATGCGAAATATGCACTATAAGCAATTAAATAGGTTTTTAATTTCGGTGTAAGCTGATTGTATTTTACATACCAACCATTGATCTGGTTGATAGCCAAGGGATAATCCTTTTTTGTGAAGGTATTGCTGGTCTCAGTAGAAACAGTTTGACTATAATCGTTAAATGGTTTTGCCTCAGGCAGGATTTGAGCATTAACAAAAAAGGAGATTAAACAAAAAGTGCAGATTAATAGTATTTTTTTCATTTTGAGTCCAGGTTTACTATTATAAAGATGCAGAAAAGAATCTAAACGTTACAAATGATTTATTTTTTTAGTTGTTGATTAAACGATCTATTAATTCAGCCTGTGCCGGGTTGATCTTTCTTTTGGCTTCCACCACTTCAAACCATCCGGCCCGGTCAATTTCGGAGATCGTTATTTTTTTGCCGGAGCGGGGAGGCCATTCTATTTCGCAGGTGTTGCTCAGGATTGTCTCGTGATTAATGTCACCCTCAACGGCCCAGGCATAAACAGTTTTACCATTTTTTTGCTTGATCGAACCAAGCGAGATAAAATTACCATCAATGGTTTGTCCGGTTTCTTCTTCAAACTCACGTTTGGCGGCGGTAAGGGCTTCTTCATCATCCAAAAACTCACCTTTGGGGATCGACCAGCTACCTTCGTCTTTATTTTTGAAGAACGGGCCGCCGGGATGAACCAGGAATATCTCTAAAATGTTATTTGTATTTCTGTACAAAAGGATACCTGCGCTTTGTTTGATGGACATATTGTAATATTAGTTATGTAATTAACATAAATAACCGCAATTAGTTAGTTTTGAAACATGTTTACAGGAATAATAGAAACTTTAGGCAAAGTTGTTGATCTGCAAAAAGATCAGGGAAACTTACATATTACGGTTGAATCTGCGATCTCGGCTGAGTTGAAGATTGACCAATCAGTGGCGCATAACGGGGTTTGCTTAACCGTGGTGGCTGTTGCTGATGGCATACATACGGTTACCGCGATTGAAGAAACGCTGAACAAAACCAGTATAAGATATTTACAGGTTGGCGATTTAGTGAATCTGGAACGTTGCATGCAGATGAATGCACGGCTTGATGGTCATATTGTTCAAGGCCACGTTGATCAAACCGCGAAATGTATTGGTTTTAAAGAGCTTGATGGTAGCTGGGAATATACTTTTGAGTATGACGCCAGTATTGGCAATGTTACCGTGGAGAAGGGTTCTATATGTGTAAATGGCATTAGTTTGACGGTGGTTAATTCTCAGGCTAATACCTTTTCTGTAGCTATTATCCCATATACTTTTGAGCATACCAATTTGCAAAATGTAAGCGAAGGTTCGGTGGTGAATTTGGAGTTTGATATTATTGGTAAGTATGTGGCGAGGTTGATGAACAGGTAATATCTGAACCTGAATTTTCAGAATTTTCAGAATGGGAACTTTAGCTATAAAAATACTAGCATTCGCAAAAAAATAAACAAAATCGCCTTTTCATAGTTGTACTAGTATAATCTAAAAAATACTACTATGGATAAGTTAAAGAAATTTGCGCTGATGGAAAAGATAGTCCATGAATTGGAAGATTTAAAAAATAGTCAGCAGGCAATCATACAGAAACTCGCTAAAATTGAAGTTGACAATATAGATCTGGGCGATAAACGCCTTGAAAAGGATCTGCCGGATATGCACCAGCGTGTCGCGGATAATTTGGATACCATCGCGGCGATATTGGAAGATTTCGCAACCCAGACCGATAAGTATAGCAACAGCAATAATATCGCGGCTTTAAAGGAACAGGAAGAAATTAAGAATTTGTAAAAAGAGAATCCCCGGAAACGGGGATTTTTTTGTAGCTTGATATTTTACTATTTGTCATTCTGAGGAACGAAGAATCTTCTTCGATTTGCATAGCGAAAATGCTTAATGTAGAAGATTCTTCGTTCCTCAGAATGACAAATCTATTACGCTCATACTTCAAGCGCCTCAACATGACAACCCACTATTCCGGGCCGTTTTCTATGCTTTTTCCCTTCATCGCTGTGCTAATCGCATGATCCATCAGGCGTTCGGCGAATGGGCGGGTGAATTCGTTAAGCTCATCAATCGCTTTGTGTATGGCATCTTTATCGCCGCTAGTTAGTGTTGCTTTTAGCGAGGTAAGGTATTTGTTTGTTTCAGCCATTTCAGCAATGCTTACATGGTCGGCATTTTTTTGGAGGAAGCGTTCCACTGTGTAAACCATTTGCTCGCCTTCAGTGCGGGCTTCAATCAGCATGCGCTGGGCAACGTCTTCTTTGGCGTGGGTGATGCTGTCTAAAAGCATTTGTTCCACCTGGTCGTCGGTAATGCCGTAAGTAGGTTTCACTTCCACCTCCTGTTTCACGCCTGAGCGTAGTTCAATGGCCTGAATGGTTAAAATACCATCCGCGTTTAGCAAAAAGTTAATATCAACCTTGGGGAAACCTGCAGGCATAGATGGGATGCCTTTTAAATCAAATTCTGCCAGTTTACGGTTTTCGCTGATCAAATCACGTTCACCTTGATAAACAGCGATTTTCATGTTTACCTGTCCGTCGATAGATGTGGTATACTGCCTGCCTGCTTTGGTTGGCACTTTTGAATTGCGGGGAATAATCACATCCATCAATCCACCCATCGTTTCAATACCTAAAGAAAGAGGGGTAACATCCAGCAACAAAATATCGCTGCGATTACCGGCTAATATATCAGCCTGAATGGCAGCGCCAAGGGCAACTACTTCATCCGGGTTTACTTCATCATGTACTGGTCGGCCAAAAAACTCGGCAACCATTTTTTTAACTAGGGCTGTGCGTGTCGATCCGCCAACCATTACTACTTCATCAATTTTGTCGACTGTCAATCCCGCATCTTTCAACGCGTTTTTACAAGCTTGTATGGTTTGCTGCACTTTAGGCAGGATCAGCGACTCAAAAGTTTGTTTATCCAATGTACACCATATGTCGCCAATCTTATCGTTCACTAAATTCTGGTGTGAAAATGCTTTTTTAGTTTCTTCTGCTTTTAAGCGTAGCTGCTGGGCAAGTTCATGGTTTTGAATGATCTCCGCTTTGTTCAACTGGTTCTTTTCAATCCAGTAATCAACAATCGCGCTGTCAAAATCATCTCCACCTAAAAAAGTATCGCCATTAGTGGCTAAAACCTCGAAGATGCCATTTTGAATTTGCAAGATGGATACATCAAATGTGCCACCACCTAAATCATATACAGCAATGGTTTTTGTTTCTTCGGGATTCAAACCGATGCCATAAGCTAAACTTGCGGCGGTAGGTTCGTTCACAATGCGTAATACGTCAAGTCCGGCTAATTTACCGGCATCGCGGGTTGCCTGACGCTGTGAATCATTAAAATAAGCAGGAACGGTTATTACCGCGCGGTTTACAGGCGTTTTTAGCGCATGTTCAGCACGGGCTTTAAGTTCTTTTAGGATCAATCCTGAAAGTTCGATCGGTGTATAAAACTTATCGCCAACCTTTATTTTTACCAGGCTTTCGGTATTATCATCAATAACTTTATAGCTAAAAAAGTCTTGATAGTTTTCAATGTCTTTGTATGAGCGGCCAAGCAGTCTTTTTACAGAGAAGATGGTATTATGCGGATCGGTGGTTAAATACTCTTTTGCCTCATTGCCCACGGTGATGTCACCGGTTTCAGAAAAGTGAACAATAGATGGTACTAATACACCCTTACCCAAATCGTTAATTACCTGTGGTTGTTTATCCGGGTTGATGAAAGCCACCAATGAGTTGGTAGTGCCCAGATCGATGCCGACAATAATTTCTTCTTTTTGCAATGAACCTGTTGCCAGGTTGATGGATACTTTAGCCATAGTAGGGTATTAACAAGCCGCAAATGTACTTAGTTTTAGGGGATGATGTGTCATGTGAATTTCGGATTTGTTGATTGGAATTTAAAACATCATGTCATTGCGAGCGGGGTTTGGCGTGGGCTGTGGTGCGAAGCAAACTCGTAGCATGATATATATGCAGTTGGTTATTGCATAGCTACGAGTTTGCTTCGCCACGCATGCCTTTTCTCAGGCCCGCTCGCAATGACATGGTGGAGAGGCGTTGACCACCACGCGGGCATTAATCATACCAATCCTCGCTTAAATCTTTCCAGGCTGGATTTTTAGAAACTATTAAGTTTATCTTCTTTTGGCGTGATCCGCCTTTCAATTGTTTTTCTCTTGCAATAGCATCTTGTATAAAACGGTATTCTTCAAAATACACCAATCTATCACAATCGTATCTTGACGTAAAACCGACATAGACTTTTTGTTTGTGTTGCCAGATACGCTCTTGTAGATTGCTTGCAACACCAATATATAACGTAGTGTTAGATTTATTGGTAACAATGTAAATACAGTATTGAGCGTCGTCCATTAATCAAATATTATAAAAATTATTGTTTGATAAAAGGTGATTTTAATAAATGAGGTTAACAGATTTAAATTAAAAATCTGTTATTGCATGGCTACGAGTTTGCTTCACCTCGCAGGGCTTTTGCTCGGTATTGCTTGCAATGACATGGTGGAGAGGGTTAGGGGATTTCTGTAATATTTCCTGAAATTCTAAAACAGTATGTCATTGCGAGCGGGGTATTTGAAGTGGGTAGTGTGGCGAAGCAAACTCGTCGCATAGTATACGTGCGGGAGTAAAAAGTTGGTTATTGCATGACTACGAGTTTGCTTCGCCGCGCTGTGCTTTTGCTCGTTCCCGCTCGCAATGACATGGTGGAGAGGGTTAGGGGATTTCTGTAATATTTCCTGAAATTCTAAAACAGTATGTCATTGCGAGCGGGATATTTGAAGTGGGTAGTGTGGCGAAGCAAACTCGTCGCATAGTATACGTGCGGGAGTAGAAAGTTGGTTATTGCATGGCTACGAGTTTGCTTCGCCGCGTTGTGCTTTTGCTCGTTCCCGCTCGCAATGACATGGTGGAGAGGGTTAGGGGGATTTCTGTAATATTTCCTGAAATTCTAAAACAGTATGTCATTGCGAGCGGGGTATTTGAAGTGGGTAGTGTGGCGAAGCAAACTCGTCGCATAGTATACGTGCGGGAGTAGAAAGTTGGTTATCGCATGGCTACGAGTTTGCTTCGCCGCGCAGGGCTTTTGCTCGGTCTTGCTTGCAATGACATGGTGGAGAGGGTTAGGGTGATTTCTGTAACAAAACAATTATGCTCCTAAATCTTTAATGCTGATAATTCCGAATATGATATTTTGTAATTACTTTCACATCTCGATGAATAAGCCCCTATTTCCACTCATTTTAAGTTTGTTGTTGCTTGCGTGTGTTGCTCGTGCACAGGAGTTTGGGGGTAACCCACCGTCTATTAAATGGAACCAGGTGAATACCCCTGCTGCTAAGGTGATCTTCCCGGTGGGGTTGGATACGGAAGGGCTGAGGGTGGCTAACATTGTTACGCAAATGAATGGCGCTATACAACCTACTATTGGTTTTAAACAGCGGCAGGTAAGCATATTAATGCAGAACCAAACCACTATTACCAATGCTTATGTGCAGTTGGCTCCTTTTAGAAGCGAGTTTTTTTTGACACCGGAGCAGAACAGTTTTGATATAGGCAGTTTGCCATGGCCCGAGCAATTGGCCATACATGAGTTTAGGCATGTGCAGCAGTATAATAATTTTGATGTCGGCTTATCCAAAACCATGCGGTTTTTGTTTGGCGAGGGCGGACAGGCGCTGGCCAATGACCTTGCTGTGCCGAATTGGTTTTTTGAGGGCGATGCCGTTTTTAACGAAACCCATGTGAGCGAACAGGGCAGAGGCAGGTTACCTTTCTTTTTAGATGGCTTTAGGGCTTTGTGGGCTGATGGTACGGATTATAGCTATATGAAGATCCGCAATGGATCATATATTGATTATACGCCGGATTGGTATCCGCTGGGTTATATGATGGTAAGCTATGGCCGGGAAAAATATGGAGATGATTTTTGGAAAAAAGTAACGCACGACGCTGCGGCTTATAAAGGTGGATTTTATCCGTTCGAAAGGGCGATAAAGAAATATTCGGGTAAGGATTTTGTTGATTTTAGGAATGACGCGTTGAATTATTTCAGGCAACAATTTGTGGCGATTGACCAACATAATCAACCTCAAGCTAAAAAGCATTTTGATGCAGATAGGGAATACCCTGCTTATATTGATGATCATACACTTATTTATTCAAAAACCAGCTACGATAAAACGCCTGTTTTTGTAATCAGAGAGGGTAATACCGAGAAGACCATCAGTACCCGCAGCTATTCGTTGGATAATTATTTTGATTACCACGATGGCAAAATAATTTATGCCAGTTACCGCCCTGACCTGCGTTGGACCTATCGCGATTATAGCGAGCTGATATTATTGGATGTAAAAACCGGTAAGGAGCATCGCATAACTAAAGGCACAAAATACTTCGCGCCATCTTTTAGTCCGGATGGTAAAACGATTGCCGTGGTACAAGAAGCACCATCCGGAAAATGTGATGTGCATTTGCTTGATGCGACAACCGGTAAATTATTAGCGGTGGTGCCCAATAAGCAGCATTTATTTTATACTTACCCCAAGTTTTATGGGCGGGACAATTTAGTTGCAACGGTAAGGAACAGCAAAGGTAAAATGTCGTTGGCTATCATCAATATCAAAACCGGCGAAGCTAAATATTTGCTGCCGTTCACCTTTCAACCTATTGTTTTCCCGCATCTGCATGGCGATACCGCTTACTTTTCGGCAACCAGTAATATTAACGACAGGCTGTTCGCCGTTAATTTAAAGAATGATAAACTATACGAGCTAAAAGGCGATTCGCTGCAAACGTTTATTGGTAATTATGAGACTTCGGTTTCAGATAAGAAACTGGCCTGGGTAAGTTTTACTTCGTATGGTTATCAGGTTCACCAAATAGACAATTCCGCAATTCAATGGGACGAATTGCCGAACGGCGCTATCTCCGGCACCTTGCCTAACTTTAATATTACTGCTTTAACCCGCGATTCATCAACAAATTTACTGGCATCGGTACAAAACAAACCGATGGGGATTAGCAAGTATAATAAAGCCTATCACCTGTTTAATTTTCATAGCCTTGTCCCGAATGTAGACGACCCGAATTATACTTTAGAGATACAGGGGGAGAATGTGTTGAATACCTTTCAGTCAAACATTCTATTCAACTATAACCGTGATGAAGGTTATAAAGAGTTTGGTTTTAATGCTATTTACGGGGCGCTATTTCCCTACATCTCGGGCGGCGTTGATTATACCATAGACAGGCGGGAATTATATCGTGGCACTAATATTTATTGGAACGAAACCAGCGTACAGGGGGGATTAGAATTACCTTTGAATTTTACCCGTGGCAAAAGCAGTACCTCATTGGCTATCGGCAGCGATTTGGTGTACAGTAGCAGTAGTTTTCAGCAGGCATACCGTGTTTTATTTGCCAATCAATCGTATGCATACCTCAACAATTACCTTTATTTTTATAATAGCACTTTACAGGCACAAAAAAATATATTCCCGCATTTCGCGCAAAGTATACAATTGGGCTATCAAAACGCGGTTACCGGACAAAGCTCTACGCAGTTTTTAGCAACAGGTACTTTTTATTTCCCGGGCCTGTCTGTTAATCACAGCTTATTTTTCAATGCGGCCTACCAACAAAAGGGCAGCGCAGACAATGTGATCGATTATTCAAATAATTTCCCATTCTCAAGGGGATATACCGCCGAAAACTTTTATAAGATGGATAAACTGGGCGCAAATTACAGCTTCCCAATAGCTTATCCTGATGCGGGAGTAGCTAATACGATATACATTATGCGTATCCGTGGTAACGCTTTTTATGATTATACGCTGGCCAATGATTTTTATGTAGATGGATCTAAGTTCAAGGCTAATTTTAACTCCACCGGTTTAGAGGTTTACTTTGATACCAAGTGGTTTAATCAGGAAGCTATTTCATTTGGTTTCAGATATGACCGCCTGCTTGATCCCGACCTGTACGGCGGCAGCGGCAGGAACAGGTTTGAGTTGATTGTTCCGGTGAGTATTTTTTAGGTAAAAACTGTTTCAAAAAAAAATCTAACAAGTATAAATTGTTGATTTTTTTGATGAAAAAGCATCATTTTTTCATTGTTTTACGGTCGAAAAGGGTAAAAAAATGATATTTATGGGTCATTTTTGGGCTTAAAACAGGCTTAAAAGCAATAATTTTTAATCTAAAAACTGCTTTTTTAGGCTCAAAAAGGGTGTTTTTGGGGCGAAAAGTGTACCAACTGTACCAGGTGTTCCATCTGTACCGTGGTACACTCAGGCATTAACCAGCTGTATGAGCTTTTTTACCCGCTCCACATCGGTTTGGTCGAAACTGTATTCATCATGCATAGCATCACCCATAGCTATATGGTCGTTTTGAAATTGCATCTGACTTGGAATCATAACCCTTGCTGATGAATGTATCTCTTGCACACCTGTATAACGTACCAGATCGGCAGCATTGTGCTCATTTACACCCGCGCCGGCCATTATGCTGATACGCCCGGCTGCTTTTTCAACCAAATGCGCAAGCATCGCCGATCCTTCCATCGCGCTACTTTTGCCGCCCGAGGTTAGGATACGTTCGCAACCAAGCTCAATAATATCTTCAAGCGCCTGGTATAGATCGGCACAAACATCAAAAGCCCTATGGAAGGTAACACCCAAACCGAACTGTTTAGCCATGCGTACTAACTCCAGGTTGCGTTCTTTATCGATGGTACCATCTGCAGTAAGTATACCTATCACAATGCCATCACAACCGGCTTCTATACAGTATCTTATGTCGGCCTGCATGGTTTGGTATTCAATATCGTTATACAGGAAATCGCCACTGCGGGGGCGTATTAATACATACAATTTAATATGCAGAAACTTGCGTGCCAGGGTAATTTGTCCGGCAGATGGGGTGGTGCCGCCTTCTTTCAGGTTATCGCACAACTCTACACGTATAGCGCCGCCATTCTGTGCTGCTAGGGCTGAATTTATAGAGTTTGCGCAAACTTCAAGAGCGATCATTTTTGTAACTTGGTGATATACGAACAAGACTTATCTAAAAGAGTTTTGTTCATTTTATGTGATTATTGTTAATAACCTACTGTTTGATAGGCACTTTTACCGGGGATTAGCAGATCTTGGGTTTTACTGTTGCAAACAGCATATTCAAAACCCCGTTGTATGGCATAAGCGCCATGTTCGCCTTTTTTGTTGATGGCTAAAAAACCAACTTGTATGTTTTTAGATGTTTCCGGTTTCTTTTTGATGATACGTTCTACTGCCATCCTGCATGCGTCTTCAGGATGGTATCCCTGGCGCATCAGTTCAACAACTAGAAAACTGCCGACGTTACGTATTACCTCTTCGCCAACCCCGGTTGATGTAGCACCGCCAACCTCATTGTCAACAAACAAACCGGCTCCAATAATTGGGCTGTCACCAACACGGCCATGCATTTTAAATGCCATGCCGCTGGTTGTGCAAGCACCTGAGATATTGCCCTTGGCATCAATGGCCAACATGCCAATGGTGTCGTGGTTATATTTACTTCCGGGTGTATGTTGCTGATCTTCGATATTCATAACAGGAGAATATTTAGCTGTTACCAACCACTCTTTCCACGCTTTTTCGGATTCCGGTGTAAGTAGCTTTTCTTTTTTGAAGCCTTGTTCAACGGCGAATTGTGTAGCACCTTCGCCTACTAACATAATGTGCGGCGTTTTTTCCATCACCAAACGGGCGACAGATATTGGGTGCGCGATGTATTCTATTGCAGCAACTGATCCGCAATTACCTAGCTCATCCATTATACAGGCATCAAGGGTAACATGCCCATCTCTATCTGGATAACCGGCACGACCTACGGTATGGTTTTTCATATCAGCCTCGGGTATACGTACGCCGGCTTCAACGGCATCAAGCGCACGACCACCTGCGGAAAGCGTTTTCCATGCTTCCTGGTTGGCTTGTATGCCGAAATTCCACGTTGAAATTACAATCGGGAAGCCAATAGGTTCGCTTTTAAGAATAGGCTTAGCTAATATTGAATTAGATATGGCTGCTAATGATGCACTTGCAGCAGATACTTTTAAAAATTTACGACGACTATACATGTGTTATGTTGATGTTATTTTCCTGCAGTATTCATTATTGGACGAACCTCAACACTGCCGCCAAGTTCAAGTGCTGGGCAATTAGCTGCTATAGCTTTAGCGTCGTTCAAATCATCAGCCTTAATAATTAATACTGAGCTTACTAAATCATTGTTTGCTGTATACGGAGTACTTGTTATAATTTTTTGGGGTCCGCTAATCGTTATGCCATCACCTGATGGCCTGTAGCCACCAACTATTTTACCTGATTGAGCCAAACCACCCATATACGTCCGCCAGTGTTTAATGTTTACACTTACTGTAGTATCTGTTGCTGGTTTAAAGTCTGTTTTAAAACGGATAATGAGCAAATACTGTGGTTTAATTTCAGTTTTTTGCTGGGCGAAGGAAGTTATGCATGCAAATAAAAATGCTGCTAACAACAGTTGTTTTTTCATGATCAGTTATTTGAGGTAATTATAGGTATTTTTATTTAAAATCGCTTATCAAACTTGGTTTTCTGTAATTTGGCGGTATGAACCGTATCGACCGCATATCCGCAATTCTTATTCAATTACAGTCGCGTAGGGTTGTAAAAGCGGCTGATATTGCCGAGCGTTTTAATATCAGCTTGCGTACGGTTTATCGCGATGTAAGAACCCTGGAAGAAGCGGGAATCCCAATAATCGGCGAAGCCGGTGTTGGATATTCTATTGTGGATGGTTATCGCTTACCGCCGGTGACATTTACCAAAGAAGAAGCTACAGCATTCTTAACGGCTGAAAAGTTTATTGAAAAACTAACAGACGCATCAACGGTAGCCAATCATAAATCGGCCATGTACAAGATCAGGGCTATTTTACGTAATGCCGAAAAGGATTTGCTGGAGGATATTGACAGTAATATTCATGTGTTTAAAAATCGGTCGCAGCCGCAGGCGGCGCACAATGATTATATTCAAACCATTTTAAACAGCATCTCGCAAAAGCAAATATTGTGTATTGATTATTTTGCGCACCATAGCCAGGAAAATACAAAAAGGGAAATTGAACCCGTAGGTATATTTTTTATGGATGGTTATTGGCATTTGATAGCCTATTGCCTGCTGCGAAAGGATTACCGTGATTTTAGGATCGATCGTATAAAAAATTTGAGTGTGACTGATAAGTTGTACGGCAACCAACATCCAACCTTAAAAGCCTATATAGCTCAAACCGCTAAAGAGAAGCATTTGGAAACTGTTATTATTAAGGTAGATAAAGAAATCCACGGGAACTTAAGTTATCAAAAATATTGGAGTGGCTTTGTATCCGAAAAAACAGTTGGCAATATGATCGAAATGACTTTCTTAACCGCGTCAATTGAGGGTTTTGCTCACTGGTATATGATGTTTGGTGATCGTGCCGAAATTTTACAGCCTGCTAGTTTAAAGGAGCGAATTAAAGCCATCGGTCAAGCTATACTTCAAAAAAACTTATAATTCATTTTTTGCTGCTGACATAGGGTTGTCATTAGCTGGTTGTATTTTTGATTTATCAATCAACCACTACAAAACTATGGAAACATTAACATCAAAAACAACCATCACATTTAACGCGCCAATAGCAAAAGTGTGGCAGGGGGTAACCGATCCCAAAATTGTAAAACAATACTTTTGGGGTACCGATCTAAAATCAGACTGGCAAGTAGGACATCCAATTACTTTTAGCGGAGAATGGGAAGGGAATAAATACCAGGATGGCGGTATCATATTAGCTATCGACGAGCCCAAATTATTGAAATACACTTACTGGAGTAGCATGTCGGGTACTGAAGACAAGCCGGAAAATTATAACAACATCACTTATGAGCTTAATGAAGATAATGGGATAACTACACTAATAATTACGCAAGATGGTGTTAAAAACCAACAAGCGGCAGAACACTCAGAGCAAAACTGGAAATCAGTATTTAATGGATTGAGGGATATTCTTTAAAATTTATAATGATGAAAACAGAAATAATAGAGCAAGAAGGCTTTCACATTGTTGGTATATCTGTACGTACAAGTAACCACAATGGGCAAGCAAAAAAAGATATAGAAGAGCTTTGGTTCAAATTTATGGATGATAATTTGATAAAATACATCCCCGATAGGGCATCAGATGATGTGTATTGTGTTTATACAGATTATGAAACAGACCATACCGGGAAATATACCGCGGTATTGGGTTGTAAGGTAAATTCTTTAACAAAAATCAATAATAGCTTTACAGCTGTAGCTATATCGGCAGGCAAATACCAGGTTTTTTCATTAAAAAATAAATTATCCGAAGTAATAAGCGCAGCATGGCAAAAGATATGGGAAAGCGATATAAATAGAAAATATACTGCCGACTTTGATTTATATAGCTCGGGTGCTAATGAACATGGCATGAAGATTTCACTTGCAATAAACTAACTGGTTTACCTGGTAAAACTTAACCTTTTACCGGGTATACCTTCATTCAATTTGTTATTGCTGTAGGCTACATTTCCAGAAACTATAGTGTGTGTTATTTTGGATTGGAAATTAGTGCCTTCAAAAGGGCTCCAGCCACATTTATAAAGGATATTATCCTTATTTACCTGCCAGTTTGAGTTGAGATCAACCAAAACCAAATCAGCCCAATAGCCCTCGCGGATAAAGCCACGTTTATCTACTTGGAAACAAACCGCCACATTATGTGCCGTTTTTTCCGCAATCTGTTCAAGACTTATTTTGCCTTGATGATGCATTTCCAACAATGCAGGCAAAGCATGTTGTACCAACGGGCCGCCGGATGGTGCCTGTAAATATGGTTGTGCTTTCTCCTCAATAGTATGCGGGGCATGGTCGGTGGCTATTACGTCAATCCGTCCATCTAAAACCGCTTTTAAAATACCGTCTCTATCGCTTTCAGTTTTAACTGCCGGGTTCCATTTTATTAGGTTGCCTTTGGTCTCGTAATCTTTATCGCTAAACCATAAATGATGTATACAGGCTTCGGCTGTTATGCGTTTGTCCTTTAGGGGAATATCATTGCTAAATAAGTGTGTTTCTTTTTCGGTAGAGATATGTAAAATATGCAACCTGGTATTATACTTTTTAGCCAATTCAACCGCCATTGATGATGATAAATAACAAGCTTCTTCACTGCGGATCTTTGGATGTAATTTTACCGGGATATTTTCACCAAGTAATTGTTTGTAATGGTTTAAATTGCTGCGGATAGTAGCCTCATCCTCACAATGGGTTGCAACCAACATAGGTGATTGAGAGAAAATATTTTCCAATGTTGTTGGATTATCTACCAGCATATTACCTGTTGATGAACCCATAAAAACTTTTATACCGCAAACATTGGCGGTATCTGTTTTTAATACTTCATCAATATTGTCATTACTCGCACCCATGAAGAAAGAATAGTTAGCCAATGAGTTACACTTCCCTATCTCATATTTTTGTTCAAGTAATTCCTGCGTTAACGTATTGGGTACAGTATTGGGCATCTCCATAAAGGAGGTAATACCACCGGCCACCGCTGCGCGAGATTCTGAATGAATATCAGCCTTATAAGTTAAACCCGGTTCGCGAAAATGCACCTGGTCATCAATACATCCAGGGAATAAATATAATCCCTCAGCATTAATTACCTGATCGGCGTTTTTGTTAATCTGGTTATTTATCTGTTCGATAAAACCATCTTTAATAAATACGTCGGCAATAAATTGCTTGTTTTCGTTAACTATAGTGGCGGATTTTATGAGGATAGATGACATAATGCAAATATAGGTTGAAAGTCGGAAAGTCCGAAAGACAGAAAGAATTGTTCCAATATCTTCTTGACTTCCCGACTTATCAGACTTACGGACTTTCTGACTAAAAGAAAACACTATCTTTGCAGGATGGCTGTAACTTTTGAGGATTTTAATTTTAACCGGCAAATACTGAATGCAATTGCTGATGCCGGTTATACCGAAGCTACGGCTATACAGCAAAAAGCTATACCGCCTATTATAAATGGGCAGGATGTAATGGGCATAGCGCAAACGGGCACTGGTAAAACTGCCGCTTATATGTTGCCTATTATCATGAGGCTTAAATATGCACAAGGTGATAGCGCCAGAGCTATTATTATAGCGCCAACCCGCGAACTGGCTATGCAGATAGAGGAGAACGCAAAGCAATTTGCAGTTTATACTGATCTGCGTATAGTATCTGTGTATGGTGGTTTAGGTCCAAAAACACAAATTGAGATCATTAATAAAGGGGTTGACATTATTGTAGGGACTCCCGGTCGGTTTATGGATATTTATTTGGCGGGGCATATCGTAACCAAAACGCTGCAAGTATTGGTTTTGGATGAAGCTGATAAAATGATGGATATGGGCTTTATGCCACAGATCAATCGTATTTTGGAGGTTGTGCCGGTTAAACGTCAGAATTTGTTGTTTTCGGCCACCATGTCTGATAAGATTCATCAGCTTTCAAATAATTTCCTGGAGTTTCCAACTATTATTGAGGTTACACCACAGGCAACTCCCGCGCAAACGGTAAACCAGGTATTGTACCATGTGCCTAATGTGAAAACAAAGATTAACCTGCTTAAAAACCTATTGGATGCACCGGATGATATAAAAAAACTAATTGTTTTTTGTAAAACCCGTGCTGCCGCAGAAGATGTATACAAATTCCTGCTCCGTAAATTCGGCGAAAAGGAAGTGAAGGTTTTGCATGCTAATAAAGGTCAAAATACACGAATCAATAGCATTAACTCCTTTAAAAACGATGAGGTGAAGATATTGGTTGCTACGGATGTTGCTTCTCGTGGTATTGATGTGAGTGATGTTAGTCACGTTATCAATTTTGATGTGCCTGTTGTAATTGAGGATTATGTACACCGAATTGGTCGCACAGGACGTGCCTTTCAATCTGGTGAGGCAATTACTTTCTGTACACCATCCGAAGAATATTACGTAAACAAAATTGAGAAACTCATCAGGCAAACTATTCCGGTAACGGCTATCCCTGCCGAGGTATTTATAGAGGTAACAGGATATGATGAAAAACAGGATCAGGCACGTGAGATTGATATGCAGAAACGCCGCGATGACCCTGATTTTAAAGGCGCTTTCCACGAAAAGAAAACCTTGAACCAAAAGATCAAGTTCAAAGCTGAAAGGGATAAAAAGAATCCAAATTCAAAATCTCCCCGAACAAAATCGCCAAAAAGTTATAGAAAAAAGCATTAATAGAATACATGAAGTTTAAGATTACCCCATTAAATGTTGTGAGCGCATTGTTCTTGGTGCTCCCCGTTTACGTTTGGATTAATGGAGCTGCCACAGTAGGCATTAAGGTGCGGCAATTGGGCACCGCGATTGGTTGGATATTTTTATTCTTTGCTTTCGCTGTGTCATTTTTGGATGTTATGCTTCGGAATTTCTTCCCGGAAACTAAAAAAATATGGATTGTAGAGCTAAGCTTTATAACTTTGACCGCAATAATATTTTTACTTGTAAGATAATAAAAAATGAAGAAAGCTGAGATCAAACTAACCATTGATATGGACGAGAACAATGTGCCTGATAGCATTATGTGGGAATCAACAGACTCACAAACTAAAGAAGCGCTACCCGTAAAATCAATGATGTTGGCATTATGGGATCATAATTATAAAAACACCTTACGTATTGATCTTTGGACTAAAGACATGCCCGTTGATGACATGAAACGTTTCTTTTATGAAACTTTACAAACTATGGGCGATAGCTTTTTACGCGCCACCGGCGAAACCAATATTGTAGAAGATCTTCGTGATTATTGCGCGCATTTTGCTGATAAAATGGATTTAAAACAACAGTAATAAGATGAGACTGCCCGCGCTTTTATCGTTTGTTGGGTTTGTATTAGTAATAGCGGCAACATTTTGCCCGCTATTACGCCCATTTCATTTAGCTAACTGGGATGCATACGATTTAAATAAACCATATGCCATGGTTATGTTGCTAATAGCCGTAGTAGGCATAATCGGAACCGTGTTTAACCAGGTTAAAATAAGCAGACTTGCGGCCTGGCTATCATTCGCTTTAATATTTGTATTTTACATAGCGGCTATTTTAAAAGTAAAAACTTCATTCAGCTTTATACCCTTCCATTCAATAGCTGGATTTTTAAGTAGTCAACTGAAATTTAAATGGGGATGGTACCTGTTATTTTTCGGCGGAATACTTTCTGTTGGGGGTACATTAGTTAGTAAAAAAGCAAGTAACTTTAAAATAGATTAATTCTTACTATCTTATCCACTACCAAAACCAGAGGTTGTATAGGATTATATTATGAATTAATTTTTTTTAACATATTTGTATTATAATTAATCTATCCTAAATGTTAAAACTATCTTTTAGAAACCAGGTGCTTACCGGTTTTGCAGTTTCTATAATACTTGTTTTTTTAGTTGCTGTATTTTCTTTTAGAAGTATAACACAATTAGAGCAAGATCAGGCCAAGGTTGAACAAAGTGAAGTCCTCATTCACACTTCCCGCGATATTTTACAAAACCTTATTGATGCCGAAACAGGTATGCGTGGTTTTGTGGCCATGGATAAACCGGCTTTCCTTGATCCTTACAAAGCAGCATTGCCGCTAATAAGAAATAATGTTGCTAAACTGAAAGAACTGGCCCCAAATAGCCCATATCAGCAAAAGGATTTGGATTCGCTTTACCTGTTAACCGATAGACAATTAGAGCTGGTTAAAAATAATATTGATGTACGGGATGTAGTAGGCCTGCAGTATATGGTTGACCATAATATGTTGTTAAATGGCAAACATGTTATGGACGACATCCGTGAAACCATTAATAGGATCAATACAAGAGAAGATAAAGCTTTAGCTACTGGCAGGGCAAGAACTCAAAGTGCAGCCAATTATACTATATTAACAATTTTTATTGGTTCTGTCATATTTCTGGCTATAATAATCATCTTGTTTATCTACATACAGAAAACCTTTGATCAACAAAAGAAAATAGAAGAGGAAATAAGAATAGCAAATATTGAGCTCGGAAAAGTGTTAGCAGAAAATGAAGCTAAAAATTGGCTGCTTACCGGTACTGGTTTACTAAACGAGAAAATGCAAGGCCAGCAAAGTGAAAGAGAGCTTGCCGAAAATATACTCAAAGAAGTTGCCAATTATACAAAGGCGTTATCAGGTACATTTTATCTGCATAATGAAGCTGAAGAAAGGCTGGAGTTATATGCTTCATATGCCTTCCATAATTTAGATGTTTTAAAAAAGACTGTTAAATTAACCGAGGGTTGGTTAGGCCAGGCAGCACAAAATAGAAAATTGGCAATTGTTAAAGGTAAATTGAACGATAAGCTCGATCTACAAAGTTCAATAATTTATGATGATTTTGTAGAAAGCATTATTGTGCCGTTCACATTCGATAAACGCCTCATTGGGGTAATGGAATTAGCATTCCAGGGCGAACTGGACAAAGATAAGCTAGATTATATTACCGAAATCGGAAGCGATATAGGTATCGCTATAAATACAGCTCAGGCCCGCACTATCATGCACGATTTGTTTGAGGAAACCCAGCAACAGGCCGAAGAACTGGAAGCGCAACAAGAAGAAATGCGTGTTACCAATGAAGAACTGATGAATAAAACAGAAATGTTAGAAGCATCAGAAGAAGAACTTAGGGTACAGCAAGAGGAACTGCGCAGCATTAATTCAGAGTTGGAAGAAAAAGCAAGCCTGCTCGAAGAAAAGAACCAGGCCATAGAAGAAGCCCGTGCATCCATCAATGTAAAAGTTCAGGAGCTGGAAACTACAGGTAAATACAAGTCTGAATTCCTGGCTAATATGAGTCATGAATTGCGTACTCCACTAAATAGTATTTTGGTTCTAGCACGTATCTTAAAAGATAACAAACCTCATAACTTATCAGAAGATCAGATAAAATATGCCAGTGTAATATTTAATGCAGGTAACGACTTATTAACGCTTATTAACGATATTCTCGATTTATCGAAAATTGAATCCGGTAAATTGGAAATGCAAAATGAGCAAATCAAAATATCTGATATATTGAAAGATATGGACATGCTGTTTGCCGAAGTGGCGTCCCATAAAAACATCAAATTTACTAATAGTGTTAAAGATGTACCTAAAGCCTTATTCACTGATAAAGTAAGAGTTGAGCAGGTAATCAAGAATTTATTATCTAACGCGTTTAAATTCACTCCAGAAGGGGGTTCTATAGCTTTGAATGTTGTCCCCGGGCCTATAGAAAAAACAATAAGCTTTTGTATTAAAGATACCGGTGTGGGGATCCCGAAAGAAAAACAACGTATTATATTCGAGGCATTTCAACAAGCAGATGGCTCAACAAGCCGTAAATACGGTGGTACAGGCTTAGGCTTATCTATTAGTCGGGAGTTAACCACCTTATTGGGCGGTGCAATCACACTTACTAGTGAGCCGGGAATAGGCAGTGAATTTATCCTGACTGTACCTTTTGAAGCTAAAGTTGTGCCGATTTCAATCGAGGATGAACAAGTGCCAACAGTTGAAACATTTAATCCTGTAAAGGAAAACTTTCTAAAACCATCGGCACAAATTGTACGCGATCCTAACAGGGAACCAACGGTAGTTATTGTTGAGGATGATAAAAATTTCGCTAACATCCTGCAGGATTACTCCCGCGACCATGGCTATAAATCTATCATGGTAAGTGAGGGCACTAATGCTGTTGAAATTATTAAAGAACACCTTCCTGACGCAGTGATACTGGATATTATGCTGCCAGGAAAAGACGGCTGGCAGATATTGAAGGAATTAAAAGCCCTGACTGAAACAATGCATATCCCCATTCACTTGATGTCGGCGGGAGATGCCGCCGCTAATAGGGTTCGTCGTGAAGGGGCTATAAGTTTCCTTAAAAAACCAATAGATACCGGCGCATTGGATAAGCTATTTACCGACATTATGCTACAAAGTGGGGCTAAATTCAAGCAAATCCTACTAGTTGAAGATCACAAAGCACAAAGCCAGGCATTAAAGGAGATGATGGAAGGGCAGGGTATTACTGTCGATCAAGCCTTTGATGGTGAATCAGCTTTCAGGATGTTGCATGAAAATGAATACCAGTGTGTGATACTGGATCTTAACCTTCCTGATATTTCAGGGCTTGACCTGTTAGACAAGATTAAGGAAGTTGATGAATTTGCCGAACTACCGGTTATTGTAAATACAGCAATGGAACTTGATAGAACATCGGTAAACAGGTTGATGAAATACGCCAATGCAATGGTTGTTAAAACCAGTAAATCATCCGACAGGTTAATTGATGAAGTCAACCTCTTTCTGAATAAGATAAGCGAGGTTAACAAAAAACAATCGCCAATAATAGGTTCTGCTGCAAGGGTTATAAATAAAGGTAAGGATGCAATTAAAGGTAAAAAGGTACTTATTGTGGATGACGATATGCGTAATATCTTCGCCCTAAGCAGTGCGCTGCAATCCTATGACCTGGTGGTGGAGATTGCCAACGATGGCGAGGAAGCTATTGTCAAACTTGAAGAGATAAACGACATTGATATAGTGTTGATGGACATTATGATGCCTAAAATGGATGGCTATGAAGCCACCAGATATATACGCAAGCAAAACAAATGGGCTAAGTTGCCTGTAATAGCTTTAACCGCGAAAGCAATGAAGGATGATCGTGAAAAATGCATAGCGGCCGGCGCTAATGATTACATTACCAAACCGGTTGATATGGATAGATTGATAGCATTGATGCAGTTGTGGTTAGGAAGCTAATATGATGAGTACGGAACAAGAAGTTTTATCGGCACAGCAATTAGATGAGTTAATTGATCTGATAAAAAAGTTTCATGGGTTTGATTTTTCTTGCTATTCCAAAGCTTCGCTAAAACGCAGGGTCATAAGAATAATGCAGAACAAAAAGCAAACTTTTTATGATCTTAAACACACCCTGGTAAATAACCAGCATTTTTTTCAGGAATTTTTAGATGAGATCACAGTAAACGTTACTGAAATGTTTCGTGATCCATCTTTCTATAAAGCGATTAACAACCAGGTTATCCCTTATCTTTCTACCTATCAGCACATAAAAATATGGAGTGCAGGATGTTCCTCAGGCGAGGAGGTTTATTCGCTTGCCATTTTAATGAATGAAACAGGCCTTAGTAAAAAATCGTTTATTTATGGTACTGATATTAATACAGAAATGCTTAAGGAAGCGCGTAAGGGTATTTATAGTCTGAAGAAAATAAAGAGCTATGCCGAAAACTATCAATACTCAGGATTGAAAGGATCATTAACAGATCATTTTACAATAATGTATGATGCTGCAACAGTGCATAGCGAATTGAAACATAATACATTATTTTCCGTACATAACCTGGTATCTGACGCGATATTTAACGAATTTCAACTAATTAGTTGCCGAAACGTATTTATATACTTTGAAAGTGAACTACAGGAAAAAATACTTGAATTATTTTATAACAGTTTAGCTCCTCTTGGGTTCTTATGTATGGGCAGTAAAGAAACTATACGCTCGGATAAGTTTAAAAAGAAGTTTAAGGTTATAAATAGTAAAGAAAATATATATCAAAAAATTGTCAGTTGATAATAATATAATAGCACACTGGAAAAGATCCGATTTTTTACTGATAGGGGGATCTGCCGGGTCTTTTAAATTGATATTTAACATCGTAAAGAATTTTAATGCCGATTTGGATAAAGCGGTCATCATAATAATCCATCGAAAAAAGAATTTTTTCAGCGAGATAGAAAAACTATTTGCCGAAAATTCTCGTATATCCCTTAAGGAAATTAGAGACAAGGAGGTAATACATAAAAACACTATATACATTGCCCCTGCAAATTATCATACCCTTATCGAAAAGAATGGTAGCTTTGGGCTTGATGTTTCGGAGGCAATTTGGTATTCGAGGCCTTCTATAGATGTAACTTTTGAAAGTGCCGCTGAGGCTTTTAAGGGGCGTTGTACAGCCATACTTCTTTCTGGCGCAAATCAGGACGGAGCACAGGGATTATTAAAATTACGCGACAACGGTTGTTTAACAATAGCGCAAAATCCGGAAGAGGCGGAAATGCCCCAAATGCCGCTTGCAGCAATTGAAATTAAAGCAGCAGAATATATATTAAATTCTGAGGAAATTTTTGGACTTTTACAACAATAATAATTATCGATAAACTTATACAATTTTAGATGACCCCTGTTAATATTCTCATTGTTGATGACAGAGAAGAAAATATTGTTGCGCTTGAAGCATTATTAAAGCGTAATGATATTAAAATATTTTCCACTACGTCGCCCAACGATGCCTTAAAAATTGCCTGGGAAAATCATATAGCAATAGCGTTAATTGATGTTCAAATGCCTGAAATTGATGGTTTTGAATTGGTTGAGATGCTCAAATCAAATCCTCGCACCAAAGATATACTAGTAATTTTTGTAACCGCTATCTCAAAAGAATCAAAATATGCTGTTAAGGGTTACGGTAGCGGTGCGGTAGATTATTTATATAAACCCCTTGATCCGTATATAACATCTGCCAAGGTTGATGCCTTTGTTCAATTGGCGCGTTACCAGGCTGAAATAATTCGTAAAAATGAGGAGTTGGAAAATTTCTCTATCGTAGTAAACAATTCAGCTGATATTATTTGCGCAGTTGATGCAAAAACGTTGAGGGTAAAAACAATCAATCCAACGGTTGAGAAAATATTGGGCTATAAGGCTACTGAGATTATAGGTAAAAGTATAATTGACAGAGCCGTAGAGGCTGATCGACCGGCATTTCGTAAAAAACTAGGCGAGATTATTAATGATAACCTGAATTTCGCTGTGTTTGAATTTAAGTTTGAAACATTTGATAAAAATGTAATATGGGCTGAATGCAGGGCATCATATCATAACAAAACTATATTCATCAACATTAGTAATATATCTCCGCAAAAAAGCTATCTGGAGCAGTTGGTTAAGTCGAAAGAAGCGGCTGAATATGGAAAAAAGGTAAAAGAGAACTTTTTGGCTAACATGAGCCATGAGTTACGTACGCCAATAAACGGGGTGATTGGTTTAACTCAATTACTGCGTAAAACCCCTATGAACGATCAGCAATTGAGTATGCTGGAATTGTTAGAGACATCGTCGCAATCGTTACTTGGTGTGATTAATGATGTACTGGACATATCAAAAATCGAATCTGGTAAATTCAATATTATTCGTGCCCCAAATAACATTCGTGAGGTTATTGCTTCTGTATTTCAATTATTGAAGTTTAAAGCCGATGAGAAGATGGTTGATATGTTATTGGATATTGACCCGAATTTGCCTCAGTATATGATGATTGACGCCTTGAGATTAAATCAGGTATTAATGAACTTGTTAAGTAATGCTATCAAATTCACCGATAGGGGACATGTTAAGCTAAAAGTAGCTGTACTTGATAGGGATAAAGATAATTTTAAAATTAAGTTCAGTGTTGAGGATACTGGTATAGGTATAGTTGAGGAAAAGTTATTAAAAATATTTGATTCGTTTGAGCAGGCTGACATTGATACGGCTAATATATATGGTGGTACTGGTTTGGGCCTCACCATAGTGAAAAAACTTGTAGAATTAAAAGGGGGCGAACTAACTGTTAGCAGCCAGATAGGCAAGGGGAGCGTATTTAATATAATAAATTGGATTACTATAGCTGAAAAACCTGAACCTAAGAAGGATAATAAGGCAGATCATAAAAAGCTTCCACCATTTAACCAATTGAGTGTATTGGTTGCAGAGGATAATATGGTAAATCAGTTTATCCTGGCAAAAATGTTAAAGGATTGGAACGTGAGTGTTGAAATGGTTGATAATGGCCGCAAACTTATTGAAAAACTGCATCAACAAAACTTTGATATTATACTGATGGATACTCATATGCCGGATATGAACGGTTACCAGACGGCTAAAGCTATCCGAATGGATTTTGAGGAACCCAAAAGAAGTATACCTATAATTTCATTGTCAGCTGCAGCTTTAGATCATGAAAAAGAAGAAGCTATATCCGCGGGCATGAATGATGTGTTATCAAAACCATTTCAACCTCATGAATTGCACGATAAAATACAAAAAATGTTGAAGATAGATTTGGTGCTATAATTTTGTACCGATGTAAGGTGATAGCCAATTTAACTATCGTAATTCTTATCTTTGCATTATGATATTTAATCAAACCTGGAACTTACTTAAAAAGGAAATTCTGTTGGAATGGCGTTCAAAGTATGCTTTCAATGGAGTGTTATTATATGTAGTATCCACCGTTTTTGTTTGTTATATATCATTTCACTTAAGCCCTGGTTTTAGCGGCAGCGCAGGGTATCCAATAGTTTGGAATATCCTTTTTTGGATCATCATCCTGTTCGCATCTGTAAACGCAATAGCCAAAAGCTTTATTCAGGAAAACAAGGGGCGTTTATTGTATTATTATACCATAGCCAGCCCACAGGCTATAATTCTCTCCAAAACAATTTATAATATCTTATTAATGTCGTTGCTCAGCATATTGGCGCTAATTGTTTATATGTTGTTTTTCCCTAACACTATTGGCGACCCACTTTTTTATTTCTTAGCCGTGCTTTTAGGTAGTATTAGTTTCTCCACCGTTTTTACTATGATTTCGGCTATCGCTTCCAAAGCGGGCAACAATGGTACATTAATGGCCATTTTAAGCTTTCCGGTTATTATACCTGTTATTTTACTTCTGATACGCATCAGCAAAAGTGCAATGGATGGGGTAGAACGTAGTTTGTTATATGGTAACATAGGCATACTGTTTGCTATAAATGTTATTGTAATAGCTACTTCCTTACTTCTTTTCCCATATTTATGGCGGGATTAATACGCTGATAATAAGTTAACTCTGCTGTAGTTTAGAATCTATCTAATCTTTTTGTCATTTTATTTGGATTAAGTCTAAATAAAATGCTCTTTTGCAATTGAAACAAAAACGGCATAGACTAATTCAACTTTATGAAGAAAAGAAATTTACTTATACTTATACTTTTCATACTTACATTTTCCGCAACTATACTCTCTATTACATCATGTAATAAAATTTTTCCGGAAATGATTAATCCTGAAAATGGTTTGTGTGGGCCAATAACTCTTACAAGTTCGCAAACGTTACTTTTTTCAGCAGGAAACGATCAGTTTTTCGCTAATCGCACATCAGCAACGGGTCTTGGACCGTATTTTGTAGCAACCGGATGTGGTAGCTGTCACTCAAGTGACAATAGAGGGCATCCTTTTACTATACTAACCCGTTTTGGTCAAACAGATAGTACCGGTAACAAATTCTTAGCAGAAGGTGGCCCACAACTAGGCACGTTTTGTTTACCGGGATATACACCTGAAACTATCCCCGCAGGTGCAACCAGTACAAAATTAATAGCCCCAATTACAGCAGGTGTAGGTTTTCTGGAAGCAGTTCCTGATTCTGAAATTATAGCAATGGCTAATGCCAATGTAAATAACCCTAATGGTGTAAGAGGCCATCCTAATTACAACACCATTCCATCTTATGTAACACCATTAAGCGGCGCTATTCCAAGAGCAGATGGCAAATATATTTGCCGCTTTGGCCGTAAGGCGGCTGTTTATAATTTGTTTCAACAGGTTGCGTTGGCTTACAATCATGATATGGGTATTACTTCAACTTATATGCCCTATAATCCATTTAATTACCTGGAGGAAGCGGTTCCTACAACACCTGCAACTCCGGAAATAGATAATAATACATTTTACTCTGTTGTATTTTATGTAACAGCTTTACAAACCCCTATACAGCGTAATGCTACGGATGCTACTGTTATACAAGGCCAGAATGCATTTGTTAAAATTGGTTGTGCAGATTGTCATAAACAAAATCTTACTACCGGATATTCGCCGATAGCAGGCCTTGCTTACCAAACATTCCAGCCATTTACAGATCTGTTGGTGCATGATATGGGGCCTGGTGATGATGACCATTATACTGAAGGTGATGCTTTAACTTCTGAATGGCGTACAACTCCACTATGGGGGTTAGGTTTGGCGCCTGGCGTACAAGGTGGTGATGTTTACCTGATGCACGATGGCAGAGCGCACAGCATTCAACAGGCAATACAAATGCATGGTGGCGAATCAGCAGTTAGTGCAGCAAACTTCAGTAAATTATCGTCGGCAGACCAAACAGCGGTAATTAAGTTTTTACAATCGTTATAATGGAAAGAAAGGCATTTTTAAAAACCTGTGGCTTCGCCTGTTTAGGCAGTTCTGTGCTGATAGGTGCGCTTGAAAGCTGCGGTACCAGTAAAATGGTAACAGGCACTATCAACAATTCAAACCTGATTGTACCGATGACGGCGTTTCAAAGCAATGGGGCTTATAATAAGTATATTGTGGTACAACAGGAACAATTAAAATATCCAATCTGTGTGTATCGCTTTAGCCAAACTGAATATTCAGCCGTATTGATGCGTTGTACTCACCAAGGCGCAGAGCTACAAGTGTTTGGCGACAAATTAGAATGCCCTGCACATGGCAGCACTTTTAGCAATATAGGCCAGGTAAAAAATGGCCCTGCAGATACCAATCTGCGCACTTTCCCGGTAATTGTTCAAAATGATCAACTTCTTATTTCACTCAAATGAAAATAACTTTATCAGTCTTATTTATTACAATTTTACTCTTTTACTTTCAGCCTGCATCAGCTCAGATAGACAGTAGTTTACTTAATAGTCCTGCTAAAAAAGATACTGCAAAACATACACTAAGTATGGATGCAATTTATAATCGTCCATTTAAAAAGTTAGGCAGTTCATCACTCTCTATCGGTGGGTATGTTGAATCTGATGTTCAATATACCAACACCTCCGGTATAACCAATGGCGATCAGTTCCAATTCAGGCGCTTCAGCTTGTTTGTATCGTCAACCATAGCTCCGCATATTAAATTCCTTTCTGAAATAGAATATGAAGATGACCCTTCTGGAGATGCGGGGGAAGCTGCCGGTCCTGAGTTTGGTGTTGAATATGCTGCTTTAGATATTGAATTTAATCCCTTGCTTAATTTACGCGGCGGTATGATCTTGAACCCGATAGGTGGTTTTAACGAAAATCATGATGGCCCCAAATATGAATTTACCGACAGGCCCATTGCCATGACACAAATGTTGCCTGATACCTGGAACAACCCTGGTTTTGGGCTGTATGGAAAAAAATACAGCGGACATTGGATGTATGGCTATGAAGCTTATGTTACCGGTGGCTTTAATGATTCTATTATTAATAATTCACAAGGAAAAACATTCTTACCGGCAGCAAAAAGCAGCATTACACGTTTTAACACAAGTGCCAGCGGCGAACCGCTTTATACCGGTAAACTATCATTCGGTAATGATCAAATAGGTGAGATTGGTTTATCATATATGGGAGGTGTTTATAATACCTGGCGTGTAGAAGGTGCACAGGTTGATAATAAAAGAAGTGTTAATGTGTTTGATGTTAACTTTAATGGAACCATACCGGGTTTGCATACCAATATAATTTCTGAGTGGGCATGGGTATTTGTAGATATACCACCAGATTATACACCCGAATATGCACACAAACAATTTGGTGGATTTATAGATGTAGTGCAACCAATAATACATGGCCGTATACTTGATTGGGATAACGCTACAGTTAATATTGCTGTACGTGGTGAATATGTGGATTGGAATGACGGAGTTTTTGCGGCAACTGGCCAAAAAATGTATAACGATTTATGGAGTATAATGCCTGCAATCAGTTTTAGGCCAACACCTCAAACCGTTTTACGCCTTAATTATCGCCGCCAAACACAAAATGATATCACCGGAAATAAAATAGGGGCTGCAATTGGACCAACGGCTGGTTTAAGCTTTGGTATATCAACTTATTTTTAAGCTTAGCCTATTGTAAGTCGCTTTAATATCCAATTCTAATATAAAACTTTATTTAAGATTAGAATTGGATTAAAATTTCATTTCAACTTCATTTCTAAACCTTTAATTAGCATCTTCAAAAAATATTAAAACTTTTGGTTTGATGCGTTTTTCCTGGTTAATCCTCCTATTGTTTTTTCCGATTATTACGCTGGCGCAAAACGGCATAATAACGGGTAAAGTAACACGTGCAGATAATAAAGCACCGTTACCATTAGCTAATGTATTTTTGAGTAATACAACATCAGGCACATCATCTGCATCCGATGGAACATTTACATTAAGCCACTTAAAACCGGGCCAATATACCCTTGTAGTAAGTATCTTAGGTTACGAAGATTATTCTACCACAGTTTCGGTAGCACAGGAACCAATAAATATTAACATTGAACTATCAGCCAAAGTAACAGAGCTCCACGAAGTAATTGTGACAACTCCCGCAAACTGGAAGAAAAATTACGATGAGTTTGTTAAAGAGTTTATTGGTACTGATGATAATGCAAAGCAATGTTATGTGCTTAACCCACGTTCAGTTAACCTAATTTATCACAAGCCTCAACAGGAACTGGAAGCTTATACAGATGAATTCTTAGTGGTAGATAATATGGCGCTTGGTTATCGAGTTAAATTTTTGGTAAAGGAGTTCACCAGCAGCAAACTTACTGATATTACAGGTTATAGCGGACAGCGGCTATTTCAGGCATTACCCGGGACTAAAAAACAATTGGAGGATTGGAAAAAGAAGCGAGAAGAAGCTTATTACGGCTCGCCGATGCATTTTTACAGATCTTTATATACTGGCAAACTTGACTCTGACGGTTTTGTTGTAATGAAGTTAACCAGGCAAAACAATATTAATCGTCCGCAGGAGATAGTTATACAGCAAAAAATTAAAAAGTTTAACGATGGTATGCACCGTGATTCAATAAACTACTGGATAGGAATGGAAAATATGTCTAAATATTTTCATGAACATTTAGACCGAAATCCTCAACCATTGAATACTTTCTTGTTCAGTACTAAACAAGACGGTATTTATGCGGTTAGTTTCACCGATTGCTTATATGTTATCTACACTAAAAAACACGAAACATCAGATTTTAAGGATTTATATCGACCGCTGGATATGGAAACATATGAAACAAGTGTTGTAACTACTCCCAAACCTTACTATTTTGATACTAATGGTGTGGTATTTGGTGATTCGGCCCCCCTATATGAAGGCACCTGGTCAAAATCAAAGTTATCTGATTTGTTACCTGTTGATTATACGCCAGGTGATTAATATCACTACTTTCGACACCAATTACAGCCAAATGATTTAATTCGTGATTTTTAAATCATTACCTTTGTCAGCACAAATAATATGAAGTTCATTTATCAAACATGGTGGAAGGTAATAGCTGTATTGCTGGTATTTTCTACACTTTTTACAGGTTTACTGCTTCATGTACCTGCTTTACCCGTACTTCACGAAACTATACGTAACCTTTATTTTCACGTACCTATGTGGATGGGAATGCTTACTGTATTCGTATTATCGGTTTACTTCAGCATAAAGTATCTGCGTAATGGTAGGGAAGAGGATGACCTGGCTGCAGTAGAGTGTGTAAACACCGGCTTATTATTTTATGCCATGGGTTTAGTTACCGGAATGCTATGGGCAAAATACACCTGGGGCCAATTTTGGAGCGGCGACCCTAAGCAAAATAGTGCTGCCATAGCATTTTTACTATACTGCGCTTATCTGGTACTGCGTAACTCAATTGACGAAGAGCAAAAACGTGCCAAGATTTCGGCCATTTACAACATCTTCGCTTTCCCGATCATGATTGTGCTGATATTCATTTTACCACGAATGACAGACTCTTTACACCCTGGCAGCGGTGGTAACCCCGCCTTTGGCAAATATGATTTAGATAACGGCATGAAGATCGCTTTTTATCCTGCTATGTTGGGTTGGAGTTTTATTGCCTTGTGGATTGCCACCATTCGTTATCGGATCCGTTTAATTGAAAACAAAAAGAATGCTATAAACTAATATGAAGAAATTAACTTTTTTGTTGCTTTTGCTTTTATCCTATACAGGCGTATTTGCACAGTCGAACCTTAGTGTAACTATGGATGATACCTTACAAAGCTCAGGTAAAATATATGTTGTTGTTGCGATAATCGCTATCATATTTGCGGGATTAGCTCTATATTTATTTTCAATTGACAGAAGATTGAAAAAAATCGAAAACGAAAAATAGTTCAAATACTATGTTTAAATAGTTTAAACATAGTATTGTGTCGTCTGTTAGTAATTATTGATAATACTCCTGTATTTATATTTGCAATATTGATAAAAAAAGTATCACATTTGCGCTGTTTTTTAACAATATAATAATTATCTAACAAATTATGGCTACCAATATTAATGCTGCCGTTCCGGACGATCACTTTTTTGGTGATGTATGTAAGTTTTTCGATCATGCAGCAAAGTTCACACATCATGATGCTGGTTTACTCGACCAGATAAAATCCTGCAATAGCGTATATCGCTTCCGTTTTCCAATTCGCAAAGGCAATGGCTTCGAGGTTATTGATGCCTGGCGTGTAGAGCACTCTCATCATCAATCACCAACCAAAGGTGGTATCCGCTACAGCGAAATGGTTAATGAGGATGAGGTAATGGCGCTTGCCGCGTTAATGACCTATAAGTGCGCTATTGTTAATGTTCCTTTCGGTGGCGCTAAGGGCGGCATCAAGATCAACCCTAAAAATTACACAGTTGGCGAGTTGGAAAATATCACCCGCCGCTATACTGTTGAGCTAATTAAGAAAAATTTCATAGGCCCAAGCATAGACGTTCCTGCACCAGATTACGGTTCAGGTGAACGCGAGATGAGCTGGATTGCTGATACTTATGCCACCATGAACCCCGGGCAATTAGATGCTATGGGTGCTGTTACTGGTAAACCAATCGCATTGCAAGGTATTGCTGGCCGTCGTGAGGCTACGGGCAGGGGGGTAGCTATCGCTATTCGCGAGTGCGTTAGTATTGGTGAGGACATGCAGAAAATTGGCCTTACAGCAGGTATATCAGGCAAAAAGGTAATTGTGCAGGGCTTGGGTAACGTAGGTTACCACTCTGCTAAATTCCTGATTGAATTTGGCGCGATAGTAGTTGGCCTATGCGAATTTGAAGGTGCTATATACAATGCTGATGGTTTGGATATTGAAGCAGTATTCCAGCACCGTAAATTAACCGGATCAATTCTGGGTTATGCAGGCGCTAAATCTGAGTTCAAGAACTCAATGGAAGGCCTGGAGCAGCCATGTGATATCCTGGTTCCTGCAGCTTTGGAGAACCAGATCACCATTGCAAATATTAAAAACATCAAGGCCAAGATCATAGCCGAAGGCGCCAACGGACCTACAACTCCTGAAGCTGAAGCTATTTTCTATAAAAATGGTGGTTTAATCATCCCTGATATGTATGCCAACGCAGGCGGCGTTACCGTATCTTACTTCGAATGGTTGAAAAATCTTTCACACGTAGCATTCGGCCGTATGAACAGGCGTTTTGAGGAAAACTCAAACCTGAACCTGGTAAACATGGTTGAGGGCATTACAGGCGTAGCCTTAAACAGCGCGCAGCGTTCAAGTATCATCAAAGGTGCATCTGAGTTAGAGTTGGTAAACTCTGGCTTAGAGGATACCATGATCCGCTCATACCACGAGATCAGGGAAACCTTTGTTACCACGCCCGGCATAGATACCTTACGTACGGCTGCGTTTGTTGGCGCTATCAACAAAATAGCAGTATCCTACCAAAACCTTGGTGTTTGGCCATAAAGAATATTAATAAAGTAGAATAGTTTTTAGCCATTGTATAAAATTATACAATGGCTTTTTTGTTTATACTGTACCACGGTACAAGTGAAACAGGCGGTACATTTGGTACACTTTTTACCCCAAAAATACCCTGAAAAGTACTAAAAAGGCCGTTTTTAGACCATTTTTTTACATCAAATTTGCTTGAAAAATATCAAAATCGACTCAAAACATGCGTTTTTAGTCCATTTTTAATCAAAAAATCAATAAAAAATACCGAAAATTACTGCATTTTATGCTTGTTAGAATTTACATTGGTACACAAATTCTCTATCATGTCATTGCGAGCGGGATTGCGCAGAGAGCCTGCGTGGCGAAGCAAACTCGTCGCACGCAGATGAACTCGACGAGTTTGCTTCGTCGTTCCTCCTCGCAATGACAATAGAAAGCACATTGTTTCATTTAATTATCAAGAATAATTCTAAATAGTAATAATGTCTTGTAATAAACATTATTACCTTTACGTTTCGTATTTTTGTAAACTCAATTACAAGGGAGAGAAACCTTAATGAAGAAATCATCAATTTTTGGTATTGTAACCATTGCTGTAGCTATCGCTATAATTATTTGCACCTATGGTTCTGCAAGTACTTATGGTACTTTTAAGGATGCCGACAACAACAGCGGCGAGTTGCATATCATCGGTCACATCGATAAACAAAAAGAAATGGAATATGATGCAACTAAGGATGCAAACTACTTTTCTTTTTACATGCGCGATACTATTGGAAACGAGCGTAAGGTTGTTTACACGGGTACTAAACCCGAAGATTTCGACAGGACTGATAAAATTGTGCTTGTCGGCCAAATGAATAAAGGCGAATTTCATGCTTCACACATCCTGATGAAGTGCCCATCAAAATACACACAGGATAAATTAGACGTTAAGGCCGATACTAAAAAAGCCTCCATATAATAAAACCATCTTAATGAATATAGCTTACCAGGGCGAACACCTTTTACCGGGTCAATTGGGCCAATTTTTCATCGTTCTTGCATTCGGTTCTGCTCTTTTTTCCGCGATCAGCTATTATTTTGCTACAACAAACACCAATAAACTTGATACCTCCTGGTTATACATGGGTCGTGTTGGTTATTTTTTAAACAGCGTATCTGTCATTGGTATTGGCGCTTGTTTGTTCTACATCATTTATAGCAACCTGTTCGAGTACCATTACGCATGGGAGCACTCGTCGCGCACGTTGCCAGTTTACTATATCATTTCCAGCTTTTGGGAAGGGCAGGAAGGCAGCTTCTGGCTTTGGGGCTTTTGGCAGGCAGTTTTAGGTAATATACTTATCTGGCGTGCAAAATCATGGGAAAAACCCGTACTTACGGTTATCGCGTTATCACAAACACTATTAGCGTCTATGCTTTTAGGTGTCGAAATATTTGGCTCACGTATAGGCAGTTCGCCATTTATCCTGCTTCGCCAGGCAATGGATGCGCCAATCTTTAGTCGCCCGGAATATCTGTCATATGTTAAAGATGGTAACGGTTTAAACCCGCTACTTCAAAACTATTGGATGGTGATCCACCCGCCAACGCTATTCTTAGGCTTCGCGTCCATGATAGTGCCTTTTGCTTACGCGGTTGCAGGTTTATGGCAAAAACGTTATAAAGAGTGGGTTCAGCCCGCTATATCATACGCCTTATTCGCGGTAATGGTATTGGGCACAGGTGTAATCATGGGTTCACTTTGGGCTTATGAATCATTAAACTTTGGTGGTTACTGGGCATGGGATCCTGTTGAAAACGCTGCCCTTATCCCATGGTTAACATTAATTGGCGCTGTACACGTCATGATCGTTTATAAAAACACTGGTCATGCCTATTTTACAGCTACTTTTTTAACATTGATCAGCTTTGTACTGGTACTATACGCATCGTTCCTAACCCGTAGCGGTATCCTGGGCGAAACTTCTGTACATGCTTTCACCGATTTGGGTATGTTTTGGCATTTAGTAGTTGATGTAGTGGTATTTGCCATCATAGCGGCTACCTTGCTGATCATCCGCTTTAAGGAGATGCCGATCAGTAAAAAAGAAGAAGATACCTACTCCCGCGAATTCTGGATGTTTGTTGGTTCTGTATTCCTGGCTTTATCATGCCTGCAATTGGTGGTAGTAACCTCAATCCCGGTATGGAACGCCATATTTAAAACAAATATAGCGCCGCCATCAAACCCGGTTACGTTATATAATGTTTTCCAGGCTGGTTTCGCGGTTGTGGTAACTTTGCTTACAGGCGTTACGCAGTTTTTAAAATACAAAAAAACTGATATTACCCGTTTCTTCATCAGCACTATACTTTATATTGTTTTCGCGGCAATAATCACCGGGGTAATTGTTTACTTAACCGGCGTTTATAAGCTTAAATTTGTGTTTATATTGGTGATGCTTGGCGCTATTTACTCTATTTTGGTAAATGGTAAGGTATTAGCCGATGCATTCAAAGGTAAAATCAAGTTAGCAGGTTCAGCAGTTGCGCATATTGGCTTTGGGTTGATCATGGTAGGTGCTTTAATATCAGCAGGTACAAGTAATGTGGTATCACAAAATACAAGTGGTATGGATTACGGTGCTGATTTTGATAAAGCCAACAATTCCCGCGAAAACGTAATGTTATATAAAAACGTACCCATAAAAATGGGCGATTATACGGTAACTTACGTAGGCGATTCCATTGCAGCACCAAATCACTATTTTAAGATTGATTATAAGCTTTTAGATGCAAACGGCAATATCAAAGAGGAGTTTATGTTAAAACCAAACTCGCAATATAACAACAAGATGGGTTTGGTTTCATCGCCAGATACCAAGCACTATTTGTTTCATGATTTGTATACCCACATCAGCATGGCGCCACTTAACGTGATGCAGGCAGGTATGGATTTAGGTCACGATCAGGAAACTAACGATGACGACAACTACAATGCCCCAATCGCGCATGATATGGCAGTGGGAGATACTATTCAGTATAGGGATGGCTATATCATATTGGAAAAATTAAATAAAGATGCTCACGTACAAAATATACCGGTTACAGCTAATGATGTTGCCGTAGGCGCTGACTTAAAGGTAGTATCGCATGGTATTACTTACCAAGCCGAGCCGGTTTACATGGTGAAAAATGGTTCGGTATTTGATTTTTCCCGTAAAATTGATGATGCAGGTTTAAAATTGCGGTTAACCAAAATAATACCTGAGAAAAACAAGTTCGAGATAATGGTTTATGACCAGCCCGAGGGGAAAAGGCCATATGTGGTTATGCGTGCTATTAACTTCCCGTTCATCAACTTCTTGTGGACTGGTACGCTTATCATGATTATCGGCTTCTTGCTTTCAATTTTCAGAAGAAATAAAGAGCTGAAAACACTTTAGTCCTAAACCATGATTATTTGCTTGATTTATGGATTACTTGAAAAGAATCTAATATTCAAATCAAGAAATCCTTTAATCCCAAAAATCATGGTTCAGACAATTGTAATAGTATTTTGACGTGATTTTTTCACGTCAAAATATTCTATTATATTTTTTTTGTTATCTTAGTTTCTCAAACCTCTATGAAAATGCTTGTCTACAAAAAAACAACAACAATCATCTGCTTATTAGCAGCAGTTACATTCGCAGCGCTTACATCGATGAGCTCTGATCATGATGAACATCATGGCCCTAAAAATTTAAAAGTTCTTCCTAAAAATATCCCGCATGAAATGCTTCATAAAGTGATGGACGACTGGTCTGAAGCATTAGGCGTGCATTGTAATTTTTGCCATGCCGGCGGAGAGGGCGGTAAACTTGATTTTGCAAGTGATGCCAAACCAGAAAAGAACATGGCTCGTGAAATGTATAAAATGACAGCCAAAATAAATACCAAATATTTTGAGGGTAAAAAAGACTCATTAAACATGGTAATAGGCGATATTAAATGTGCTACCTGCCACCGTGGTAGCCCGCATCCTGATGAAGCGGCATTTGCACCGGATATGAAAAATCACGGCCCCCAAATGATGCATCACGACGGACCGGCACCTGTTAAGCCTGATTCTACAGGCAAATAATCAGGTAAATATATTTTACTATTTATAAAGCGGGATAATTTTTAATTAAAAATTATCCCGCTTTATTGTTTTTAAGAAAATTTAATAAACATAGGAAATTTAAACGTGCCTATAAGTTTAAAATTAACCTAGGGTTTTTATTAACATTTTATTGCAGTTGTTGATAAATGCAATAGGATAATTAGCTTAATTACAGTAATATTTGTTTTAGCTGAAAATATAATATTTTAGGCATATTAGTTACGTAGATATGCAAACAAAGGCGCCGGAAAACCTGTATGAATAAGTCGAAATTATTTTTCTTAATAGTAGTATTTTTATCAGTAGATAAATTTGTATGTGCCCAGCAAACTATCATGAATGATATTTCTGAGGATTACATTGCCAGGTTAGTAGCGCATGCTGAAGCAAACTATCCGCAGGTAAAATCAAACCAAAACAAAATAAATATAGCGCAGGGTAATATTGGTAAAGCCAAAGTATCCTACCTTGATGCTTTTACATTTTCATACATATACCAGCCACAGGGGATAAATACGCTGGGCAACGTATCAGGCACATCAGCAAACTACAATTATTTTAACGGTATACAAGCAGGCATTTTTTTTAACCTGGGAACGTTTTTAGAAAAACCATATGCCGTAAAACAAGCCAGGCAAGAGCTTGAAATTGCCAATAATGATCAGAACCAATACTACTTAACCATAACTAACGAGGTTAAAAAAAGATATTATACTTACCTGCAGGATATATCGATGCTTAAACTTACCGCGCAGGCTTGTATTGATAATGAAAATGTCGCCAACGATGTAAAACACAAGTTTCAAAAAGGTGAGGAAACGTTTGATAATTATACTAAAGCACAAAGTGCTTTAACTACAAGTTATCAGGCTAAAATACAAGCCGAAGCGGCTCTGTTAATAGCCAAGGCCGATCTGGAAGAATTGCTTGGCGATAAATTAGAAAATATTAAATAGATGGAGTTAGGCGATTTTTTAAAGGTTCTTTCACGGCATAAACTTACGCTGATAATAGTTCCTATTCTCGCTATTATCATCACCTATTTTTTGGTACGCAATCAGCCAAGTGTATATACATCGCAAACGCAAATAGCAACCGGCCTGGTTGATAAATCGCAAGCAGTAATAAGCGATAACGGTACTACTGCGCAATCAGAAATAGCGCAAGATTTTGATAACCTGATTGAAATTTTACGTTCAAAAAGGATCACCGAACAGGTATCATACCAGTTAATGATCCATGATTTAACAAGCTCAACACCTTTCAGACCGCCAAGTAAATTATTTTTGGAACTTAATCAGGCCGCACGCGAACACGCTCTGGTTGTTTATACCGATTATTATAACAGGAGAAAAGAACTGTCGCTATTCAATCCGGATCAGAATGGTTTACACCGTTTATTGATCTCCATGAAATATGATGATGAATCGTTGCTTAAAAACCTGAATACCTACAGGGCACAAAGCAGCGATTTTATTGATGTAGAGTATAGCGACGACGACCCGCAATTAACTGCCTTTGTGGTAAATACCCTGGCGCGTGAATTTACCTCATATTATAGCTTTATTGTAAAAGAGAACCAACACAAGGCGGTTACTTTTCTGGGTAAATTAGTTGAAGCTAAACGCGATACACTTGATTCAAAAATTGGCCAGCTAAAGAACTATAGGATCCAAAATCGTATATTAAGTATACCGGAGCAATCAAGAGCACTTTATTCGCAATTAGCGGATTACGAAACACATCTTGAAACAGCGCAAAGAGACGCGATCTCAACCCAGGCGGCAATCAATAATATTGATAACCAATTTAAACCGGGGCAACGTAAATACCTTGAAAGCTTACTGCAACCAGTAAACCAAAGCCTGGTAAGCACTACTGATCAGCTTAAAATATTAAACGAAAGATACATAGAAAGCAATTTTGATAATCTTTATAAAGTACAGATAGATTCATTGCAACGTATTATTTCGGAAAGAATAGGCCAGTCTTCAGATAAATATATTGTAAGTCCTTTAGCAACACAGCAAAACCTTGTTCAGGAGCGGTTAGCCCTGCAAGTTCAATATGATCTTGCGAAAAACAGTATAGGCTCTATTCAGCAGGCTTTAAAACGCCTTAATGCTGAACTTGATGCCGTTGTGCCACACGAAGCCATAGTACAGCAAGACGAAAGCGCTATTGACGTAGCGCAAAGGGAATATCTTGATATACTAAACAAGTACAATCAAACCAGCCTGGATGCAAGTTATAGCGGCGACCAGTTAAAGCAACTGGATACCGCGATGCCGGGTATTATTTCACCATCAAAAAAAATGCTGCTGGTAATATTAAGTGGTATAATCAGCTTTATAGCTTGTGTAATTATATTCTTCATACTGTATTTTATTGACGACACCATTAAAACCCCTGAAGAACTTGCCAATAGAACAGGTGCCCCGGTACTTGGTTACCTGAATTTATTAAGCACTTCAACAATAGATCTAAGGCAGGTGTGGAGCGATCCGCATCCCAACCAGGAAACCTACCAATTCAGGAACCTGCTACAATCTGTAAGGTTCGAGGTTGATACTGAGCTTGGGCCAAACAAAGTGCTGTTAGTAAACAGCCTTGCCAACGGTGAAGGAAAAACATTTTTAGCTACCAACCTGGCCTATGCGTATTCACTGGTAAATAAAAAGGTTTTGCTTATTGATGGTAATTTCCATCATCCCGGTATTACCCATTCAGTTAAGTCGAAATTATACATCGAGGATTACTTTAAAGGTATATTGCCCGATTTTAACGAGTATAATCTTTCAAAAATAACCGTAATGAGTAATAAGGGCGGCGATGGCTCCTTACTCGAAGTTAATAATGAGAAAACCATCCGCGAGAAATTTGAAAAGCTAAAAAGCGTTTTTGATATAATCATTATTGAGGCATCTTCATTAAACACCCTAAACAAATCGAAAGAGTGGAATAAGTTTACTGATAAGATACTAACCATATTCGAGGCAGGCAAAAGGCTCCGCGATCATGAAATGAAGCATATAAACTATCTTAAAAGCTTAAATGGTAAATTCATAGGTTGGGTTTTAAATGTGGTAAACAAGCTTGATGCAGCGGATGAAGACCACACCAATGCCGCATAATACTGGCTGATAATACGAAATAATTACAAATGGCAATTATCTGGGCGATATGGATACTGTTACAGGTTTTAATCGGATACAATCTATATCTGCCTATAATTCTTTTTACCTTTTATAAGCCATCAAAACAAATTCTCCCGCCATTAGCCTCCGAGAATGATTATGCCATTATAGTTACCGCTTATGAGCAGGTAGATGCAATACCCAATGTAATTGCATCCATCTTAAAGCTTAACTACACCAACTTTATAGTTTACATTGTTGCCGATAATTGCGATGTATCCAACCTAAGTTTTGAAGATGAACGCGTAGTAATACTCCGCCCGCCCGAAACACTGGCAAGTAACACCCGCTCGCATTTCTATGCCATACACAAGTTTAAACGCCCCCATACCCGCTTAACTATTATTGATAGCGATAACCTGGTAGACTCTGAATATTTACACGAGTTAGACAGGTATTTCAACGCAGGTTTTTCAGCTGTCCAAGGTATCCGCGAGGCGAAAAATCTAAATACAACCTATGCCTGCCTTGATGCCGCCCGCGATATTTACTACCATTTTTACGACGGTAAAATTTTATTCGGGATAGGCTCATCAGCAACGCTTGCCGGTTCAGGAATGGCATTTACCACACAACTCTATCGTGATTGCCTTGAAAACAGGGATATAACAGGTGCCGGTTTTGATAAGGTTTTACAATCCATCATTGTAGGCCAAAACCTGCGCATAGCTTTCACCGACAAAGCCATAGTTTACGACGAAAAAACTACCCATTCAGATCAACTGGTTAAGCAACGCTCACGCTGGATAAACACCTGGTTTAAGTACTTCAAATTTGGTTTTACATTGGTATTTAAGGGTATAACCAATTTTAGTCGCAATCAATTTATATTCGGCTTTATACTGTTAAGGCCACCATTATTTATATTCCTGATATTATCGGTGATCTGTATGTTGACAAACATATTTATAAACATAGCCGCTGTATTTATATGGTTGGTTGGTTTAATTGTGTTTGTACTCGGTTTTTATATCGCCTTAGCCAAATCCGATACCGATAAACGCATTTGGCAATCATTAATAAATATCCCTAAATTTATTTTTTACCAGGTATTGTCGCTGTTAAAGGTCAGGAAGGCAAATAAACATTCAGTAGCAACTACCCATTACTATAATACTGATTCCGTTGAAAACGATAAAATAAAAAGTGATGAGAGTTGAGCCGGCGAAAGAGATAAGGGAAAGATTAAAGTTATCCCCCGAAGAAAAAAAAATCTTCATACAGAAAAATACCGATGATATTACCCGTATTATAGCTATTGTAATAGCCTTTATAAGCACGTTCGCGTTTTTCTTTAAAATATTATTTTTTTAATGGAAAATACCGCGCAAAACATAAAGCCTGTACCACGCAAATCACCCAGAAGGTTTTCGCAAACATTTAACAGGATTTTCTTTATTGAAAAGCTATACAATACTACTGGCTTCATTCTATTAGCAACTCTGGCAATAATAATTGCCGCGGGTACCGCTTATGCGGGTATTGAGTTCGGTATATTATTAATAGCAGGAATTGTTGCATTACCATTGTTATATGCGATAATAGCCTATCCCAAATTCGGCATTATTGTATTGCTCATCATGTCATACATGCTATTTGTTATATCACAATTAGGGTTTGATGGGCCGATAGGCACCGTAATGGATGGCTTACAGGTTTTGCTGTTATTTGGAATGTTTATCCAAATGAAAAAGGATAAAAACTGGGCAATATTTAAAAGCCCTATAACATGGGTTTCTTTAATATGGCTTGGCTATAATTTGGCCGAGCTGGCTAATCCGCAAGCTGGTTCGCGTGTAGCGTGGCTTTATACCATAAGGCCTGTGGCAATAACGGTATTAACGTATTTTGTTTTTATGTATAATATAAGGTCTGTTAAATACATCAGGCTGTTATTTAAAATTTGGTTGGTTTTAACCTGTATTGCCGCCGCTTATGCATTTAAACAGGAATATATTGGCTTTAATGCCCACGAACAAGCTTTCCTGGATACGCCAGGTACTGCTGATTTATTATTTATAAACGGTCACTGGCGCAAATTCTCCATATTCTCCGATCCGGTAGCATTCGCTTACAATATGGTTATGCCAAGCATTTTTTGTATTTGTATGTTTATGCTGGATATTAAGCCCTGGAAGAAAATAGTGATGGGCTGCATGATAGCATTCTTTTTAGATGCCATGTTATTTTCCGGTACCCGCGGCGCTAACGTATTGATCCCCGCAGCACTGGTTCTGTTGGCTGTACTTAAATTTAACCGGAAAATATTAATAGGAACTGTACTGGCGGCCGTGTTTCTTATCTTTTTAATAAATGTTCCAACATCAAACGCTAACCTGATGCGTTTTCAAACCGCATTTAAACCTAATAATGATGACTCCTACAACCTTCGGAAGAGGAATCAGAAAGAGATTCAACCGTACATTGTATCACATATAATGGGCGGCGGCTTGGGTTCGACCGGGGTATGGGGCCAGCGTTTTACACCCGGCTCATACCTGGCCCAGTTTCCACCTGATAGTGGTTATATCCGTGTAGCGGTAGAAGATGGCTGGGCGGGTTTACTTGTTTTCTGCCTTTTTATGTTCGTTATTATAAAAACGGGCATAAATAATTACTATTTAATTGAAGACAAGGAACTCAAAACCTATTGCCTCGCCATGACACTGATTATATTTGCCTATAATCTCGCGAATTTCCCGCAGGAAGCACTGGTGCAGTTTCCGTCCAATATTTTATTTTACCTGGAAGCTGCTTTAATAAACATAACGCTTAGATTAGATATAGCACAAAGGGAAGAAAGGAACAGACTAATGATGGCTCCCAACATTATATAACGCAATGATTGATAAAAGCATCTTAAATAATTGCGATATTATAATGGTAGGGCAGCAGCCCTGGGACATAGAGATAGGTAGTAACAATAAAAATATTGCGGTTCAGTTCAGTAAAAACAACAGGGTGTTATATGTAAACCCTGCCTTAGCCAGAATAACAGCTATTAAACACCGCTCTAATCAACAGGTAACCAAAAGACTTAATGTTATAAATCATAAAAAGGATGGTTTAACCGAAATACAACCTAACCTTTGGGTATATTATTCTGATGAAATGATTGAATCCATTAATTGGATCAGTAACCAATCCCTGCATTCACGTTTAAATAAACTCAATAACAAACGTTTTGCCCGGTCAATTGATCAGGCAATTAAAAAACTTGGTTTTAAGAATTACATATTATTTAATGATAACGATATTTTAAATAGCTTCTATTTAAAGGAGTTATTAAAACCGAAATTGAGTATCTATTATTCAAGGGATTTTTTATTGACCGTAGATTATTGGAAATTACACGGGCAGAAAAAAGAACCCGAGCTAATTGCCAAAAGCGACATTTGTGTAGCAAACTCTACGTATTTGGCTGATTATTGTAGGAAATATAATCCAAATTCATTTTATATAGGTCAGGGATGTGATATTGAAGACTTTACTCAATTTGAAGGATCTAAGCCATCGGATGTCGCTAATATCAAATCACCAATAATAGGTTATGTTGGCGCTGTACAAAATATACGCCTTGATATTGAACTTATAAAATCAATCGCGCTAAAATTACCCAACGCAAGCATTGTTTTAGTAGGGCCGGAGGATGATGTTTTTAAAGATAGCGACTTACACAACATTAGCAACATTTACTTTTTGGGGGCAAAGCCGACTAACATGATGCCTGCTTATGTACAGTCGTTTGATGTATGTATAAACCCACAGGTTATTAATGATATAACTATAGGTAACTATCCGCGTAAAATTGATGAATACCTGGCTATGGGCAAGCCCGTAATAGCTACAAAAACATTAGCAATGGATGTTTTTAAGGATTATGTTTATTTGTGCAATACAGTGGATGATTATATTGCTGCCATTCATGATGCATTAAAAAATAACTCTGCCGAACTACAACAGCAGCGTATAAAATTCGCATCGACACATACATGGGAAAACAGTGTAAAGAAGATATATGAGGCGATTAACCAAACGCTCAATTCAAAATCAAGATTAAAAAATAAGACTATACTTATTTTTGGTAACATGCGGTTTGATAGCCCTATAGAAGCTACATCTCTGTTTTTAGCCAGATCATTAGCAAAAGATCATCAGGTATTTTACATCGAATACCCTTCAACAATAAGAGATTATTTTAGAGATAAGAACTCACCGGATTTTTTAGCTGTAAAAAATAGTTTTTTTAACGTCGATGATGCTTTGGTTGATACAGATATACCAAATCTTAAAAAGATATTTCTACCAATTCTGGCGTCTATAAACTTCATCCCAGAAGGTAAAATATTCCGGTACTTATTGAAGGTTAATGAACAACTGATTTTAAAAAGGATAAAAGTGATACTCCAAAAACAAGCTGTTGAGGATTTTATCTTTATCAATTCTTTTAACTTTCATTACCCTGACGTTGGGAAACTACTACAACCGGAATTGATGGTTTATCATTGCATTGACCCTTTGATCACGCCTTATGATATAAAACACGGTTATGTATCCGAGCTGCAACTAGTTAAAGATAGTGATATCGTTATCTGCACTAGCAAGGCGCTATATCTTGAAAAATCAAAAATAAACAGCCATACCCATCTTCTACCAAATGCAGCAGATCTGTCGCACAGTTCAAAGGCATTAGATCCGGCATTACCCGTACATCATTTATTAGTTAATATCCCCAAACCCATAATTGGTTATTTTGGTAGTATTGAACGGAGAATAAATTATGATTTGATGCTGGATGTGGTAAGGGCAAATCCGGATAAAAGTTTTGTTTTTGCAGGGCCAGCGATAAAGGAGCATATTCCGGATTGGTTTTTTAATACACCCAATTTATATTTAACCGGGCAGATACCTTACAACGAAATGCCACAAATGGTTAAAGGCTTTGATATTGCCATTATTCCATTTAAAAAGGATGAGGTAAGTGCAACCATTTTTCCGCTAAAACTTTTTGAATATTTAGGCGCAGGAAAACCGGTTATAACAACTGATTTCAACCCAGACTTAAGGGATTATACGAAAGATGTTGTAGTTTTTTGTGCCGATGCTACAACGTTCAATATGGCTATAAACACTATTTTAGCTACCGATAACGAACAAAATGAAGCCAAACGGCAAGCTGTCGCCAATGAAAATACCTGGGATGCCAGCGCTAACCGGCTTGTTGAAATAATTGAACAGGAACTCCGGTTAAAATACCAGGATAAAGCTTAGTTAATTTTTTTAGCGTTGATATAATCGTAGCTATGTTTTATGTTACGATAAATGCCTCTTACAACAGCAATAACAAAATTAGGGCTTTGTCTTAAATCGCTGCGTTTCATAGTACTGGGCTCATCACTTGAATTTATCTGGTCAAATAACCCCTTAAAATCTTCATAAAACATAGCCTTGCCTTTATTTTTCAGAAAAGACATCGCCATTAAGAATTCTGTACGGTCGCCTTTTATACCTTCAGCATACCTGCCAAACCTATTAAAAAAATTACTCCGCCTTAAGTGGGGATGATCACTATAACAATGAAATTTACGATAACCCGGATACCAGAGTTTAAATATCATTTCTGAAAAGCCATCACGATAGGGTTTAAGGTATGGATATTTAAAATAAGCGTAAAAACGGATCATATCAATATCAGCCCGCTCTTCTGCAATACTCAAAGCATCCTGCAAATGTTTCTTATAACCGGAAAATGGATTAAAATCCTCCTGAACATATAAAGTATAAGGTGTATTTACGGCGTCCTGCCCTTTGTTAATATTATTACCAAGGCCTCTGTTAACAGGTGTAGTTATCAGCCTGAAAGGGTAGGTGCTTTGCAACGATTTTAGCCGTTCTAAGTGCTCTGGCTTACTTCCGTCATCAGATACTACAATGTCCCCGAAAATAATTTCCTGATCGGCAAATGCCCTTAAAAGCCGCTTTAACGATGCGCTGCGATTATAATGGGTTACCAATAAAGTGATCTTATTAAATTCGGGCTGCATTATGCTGATATGTTCGTTAATATACGTTTAATATGTAGCAATTATTTAGTGTTTAAAAAAGTAATCGTAAGTCCAACCTAATAATTTAAACTGCAAGTACACCGACCTGACTGCCAATGCTGCCGGATTTTTACTTTCGCGCCAATTGCTGCGGCCCATGGTACTTGGTTCATCTTCCGAATTTTTTTGGTAGAATAAATCGTTAAAGCGATCAAAGAATAGACCTCTGCCTTTTTTCTGTATGAAGGATAAAGCCATTCCATATTCCGTCAAATCACCTTTTATGCCTTCGGGATACCTTCCGAATTTTTCAAGGAAATTGCTACGCCTTAAATGCGGGTGATCGCTGTAAACATAAAATTTAAGATGATTATTAGCGAAGAAACCGGGCTTAAATATCATTTCAGAAAAGCCTTTTGCATAGGATTTTAAGTACGGATACTTAAAGTAAGCATAGAAACGGATTATATCTAAGCCATGATCCGCAGTCATTATATCAATGGCATCTCTAAAATGAACCAGAAACGTATTCTTTGGCTCAAAATCCTCCTGGATATACAAAGTATAGGGGGTAGTTACCGCATCCTGACCTTTATTTATATTGTTACCTAAACCCTTATTTACAGGCGTGGTTATCAATCTGAAATTATAAACAGGTTGCAATGCTTCTAACCTTTCCAGGTGTTCGGGCTTGCTGCCATCGTCAGATATTACAATATCACCAAAACTTATATGTTGTTTAACAAAGGTTTGTAGTAACCTTTCTAACGATGCGCTACGGTTATAATGGGTAATCAATAAAGTAATCTCTTCGAAATAACTTTCTTTTATTTCCATGGTGAGGCTAAGATGTCAAAAATTTCGTTTATAATGCATAACAATTACTTTATTATTGCCATAAGATATATTTTACCCCCGTATGCCCTCAAAAATAGTTTCTGCTATTAAAAACAAATATTTTCTTTCACTAACAGGTAACGTTATTATGTCGGGGCTTGGTATGCTTACCATGGCTATTATTTATCGGTCGCTGGATATACAGGTGGTAGGGGTATGGGTTCTATTTCAATCTACCGTGCTTTTAGTTGATACTTTTCGGTCAGGTTTCTTAACTACCGCGTTCATAAAGTTCTACGCAGGTTCTCACCCCGAGCGCACCGCCGAAATAGCTGGTTCAGCATGGGTTGTCGGTTTGTGTATCACTGGCATATTGGTTATTGTAAATATACCGGTAATGTTTTTCCTTAAAGATATTCACGACCCCGGCTATATGCTCTTTTTCAAATGGTCTGGCCTTTGCTTTATTTTAATGCTGCCAACGTTTATCGCTACCTGTGTATTGCAGGGCGAACAGCGGTTCGACCGCATGTTATATGTGCGTGGGGTAAATCAGGGTGGTTTCCTGTTATTTATTTTAGTGTTGATCATAATAGGGAAGATCAGCTTAATGGGCGTGCTTTTTTCCTATTTACTATCCTATTTTATAACAAGCGTGTATGTAATTATAATGGGATGGGCGCGTATAAACACCATAAGGCATAAAAGCCGTAAAACCATATTAGAGCTGTACCACTTTGGTAAATTTAGTGTGGGTACAACCATAAGCGCTAATCTTTTTGGTGCATCCGATGCTTTTATCATCAACCTGATGCTGGGTAAAGCCGCGCTTGCCATTTATAACCTCGGCCAAAGCCTAATGCAATTGGTCGAAATTTTGCTCCGTAGTTTTGCAGCCACAGCTATGCCATCACTATCCGCTGCCTTTAAGCAGGAAAGCCCGATAGGAGTGATCCACATCATGAAGAAATATATTGGTATGCTAACTGTGGTGCTTATACCCATCATTATCTGTGGCTGGGCCTTAGCCGATCTGCCTATTTATATTATTGGCGGTGGTAAATACATCGGCACACAAGCTGCTAATGTTTTCCGTTTATTCCTGGCATTCTCACTCCTTTACCCTGCAGATCGCTTTTTTGGCTTAACGCTGGATGTAATCAACCGCCCGATAGTTAACTTTTACAAAGTATTAATTATGCTGGCTATCAATATATCCATGGATTTTTTAGGGATTTATATTTTCGGAAACATCTACGGAGCGGCATTATCTACAGCAATTTGGGTAATAGCGGGCGTGGCAATGGGGTATTTCGCGCTCAACAAGTACCACAAATTTTCATTCTGGGATTCCTATTCCCTGGGATTTAGTGAGAGCCGACTGTTATTAACAAGCACCCTGCAAAAATTCAGACCGAAAAAATAACAGCTATATTAAAATTTTAAGGTAACCTCAAAAAGGTTTTCCCTGGTTTGCTCGTTGTAATGGTAGGTGAATTTGTCGGCCGCTTTAGTTATAATGAGTAATCCGAAATGTTCAACAATATTTTCTACAGCTAAAATATCATCCATATTAATTTCATCACAAAAAAAGTTAATGTTTCTTCCTGAGTCGATTATCGCGTACAACGTATGCAGTATATCGTTGCTGATAGGAATTTTAGTGTTGATAGGATAATTCTTCTGAATAAGTGATAAAGGGTTACCAAAATCAACCTTCAAAACACTTAAATCGCGCTCGTTTATTTTCACGTCGATTATTGTACTGTTTACCCCGGCATGTTTTAAGGAGTTGGTAAGCAATTCCGTTACGATGATTTTAGCTTTAAACAACAATTCATCTACGGGAGCAGTAGCGGGCAATTCATCATTAATAAATCCAAGAATTTGTTGTATATCCGAACTTAAATGGTAACTATTTTTTAAAAACTCAAACTGCTTACTGTGCATTGTATAAAAAGCTAAACATTAATCACATCGTTATAATTGCTAAAAATTTTAAAAACCTTATCCAAACGGATCAGCTTTAATAAATCATGCACATCATTTTTTAAACCCACCAATATAACATCAAGTTTCATGCCGATTGCATGTTTTAGTATAGCTACCAAAGCACCTAGAAACGAACTGTCGATATATTCAACCTTATTAAAATCAATAATTACCATTTTTTCATGGCGATCTAAAAGCTGTATTACTTGCGCTTTAAACAGATCTGAATTATTCAGGTTTGCTTCGGAAGCTTCAATTTCTATCAATAGATGGTTTTCTGTATCTTTTATAATCTTGATCATATCATGTGGTTTTGCGGATATTAATTACACTGCAATCATCAACCTGTACAGCTAACGATGGTTCAAATAATTCATCCTGTATGCGTTTAAAAGAATATTTTTTGTTCAACATCAAATCAATATTATGCGCGAAGTTATTGTAATCGCTTTTTTTACCTGCATCGTCCGAAAAATCAATCATGCCATCTGTAAATATCAACAACTGGTCGTTTTTGGATAATCTAATCTCTTGCTCTGTGCATTCATTACCTGCGAAAAGACCTAATAACAACCCATCTCCACTTATTTGTTTTAACGTTGATGTACTTGCTTCAAAATGCAATAATGGCAAATCCCCGGCACCAGAGTAGGTGATGATCTGTGTTTCGTTATCAATCATCAATAACGAAAGGCTTGATAAAATATCCTTCAGCACATCATCCAAACAAATCACATCATTCACCTTTTGCAATATGCTGCCAACTGAGTAATCCCGACTAAGCACGCAAAAACGAATAGCTGCCCTGATATAGCTTAAAAAGCTAAAAGTAAAAAACCATGCCATCCATTTTTTGCCCATAATATCACCTAATACAACAAAAGTGTAGCGCTCATTCGCCTGTATAAAATCAATAAAATCCCCGCCGGGGATATCTTGATAGGGTCGGTGCCAAAAAACAATTTCAAAGCCCTTAATTTTAGGTGTCTTTGTGGGAATAGATTTTACATTCAGGGCCTCCGCAGCCTTTTTTAATTCGCTTTTTGATAGTTCGTGCTGTTTTTGTACTGTGTATATCAGGTTATTGATTTTTGATACGATGACATTAACGGGTGTATCTTTAATTACATAATCCACTGCTTGCATATCAAGCCCTTTAACCATCAAGTCATTATCAGTAATGTACGTCAGAAAAATAAATGGAATATCCTTAAAGGCATCATTGGCCATCAGCTGCTGCCGAAATTCCATGCCATTCATGCCGGGCATTTCATAGTCCGATAATATGGCATCAGGTAAAAGTGAGCCCAATTTTTCAAGCGCTTCTTTGCCCGATTCAGCAGTAATACAATCTATCCCTGCCTTTTTAAACGCCTGCGACAGCATTTTTAAAAACAATTGGTTATCATCAACCAATAAAATAGTTTTTACCTGTGTACTTGTTGCCATCGCTATTTACGTGCCGAATTACGGTAAATGCCCTTGATTAAAAAATATACTCCAGCCAAAACTATCAGTAGGGATATCAAATCCATTAACGTAATCCCATCATCCCGGGTGAAGTAAAATATGGTGTACATTTCAAAAAATGGCGGGGCAGGCATAATGATCATCGCGAAGCCAAGTGTTATCATCACAATACCTATCACCAATAAAACTATTTTTGATAAGCGTTCGCCACGCAGGTGTTTCTTTGATATTTTACTATCGAATTGGTTATTTGACAACAATATGCTGAACTCATCCAGCAAAGCCTCTCGTGGGGTATTATCAGTATCCAATTTATGAAAAGCCTCTATTTGCTCAAGCTTGGGGCCCGAGCTTTTTATAGCTGCGTTAAATCGGTCGCGTATAGCTTTAGCTGTTTCGCTGCTGAGGTCACTTTTAGCCAGTAAGGCTATCAGTTCATTCATTTTTTCATCAATTTCTACTTTGTTCTCAGCCATATAAGGAAACGCCGTATGCTCTTTTGTAATATTATTTTTGATAATGGATTCTAATCTTTACTTTTCAATAAATAAACTGCCAAATTCAAATTTCCTTTTTAGATGAACAGTGTTTCCATCATTACGGTAAACTTCAATCAAAGTTTCGTTACCCAAGAACTATTGTCATCCATCAGCACCACCAATACCTACCCGAATATAGAGATTATTGTGGTTGATAACGGAAGTAAAACAAATGATATACCAGAATGGCAAATTAAATACCCCGGCATCAAATTTATCCGGTCTGAAATAAACCTTGGCTTTGCAGGCGGTAACAACTTAGGTATCCAACAAGCTAGTGGAGAATATTTATTTTTTGTCAATAATGATACCGAGTTTACTCCTGGATTGATAGCTACGCTTGCTAATACATTGGATTATTTTCCTCAAATCGGAATGGTTTCTCCAAAGATCATGTACTTCGACAAACCCAATACGATCCAATACGCTGGTTATACCCCCATGAACTATTACACCTGTCGAAACCATTGCATCGGCCAGTTTGAAACAGATAATGGGCAGTATGATAATATAGCTGCGCCAACAGGTTACCTACATGGCGCCGCCATGGTGGTTAGGCGTGAAGCTATTGAAAAAGCAGGCTTAATGGCCGAAAACTTTTTTTTATACTACGAGGAGTTCGATTGGTGCGACCGTATAAAAAAAGCAGGTTATGAAGTTTGGGTTGATACTCAGGCGATGATATATCATAAAGAATCCATATCAGTAGGCAAAGCAAGCAGTTTAAAGGAATATTTCATGAATCGTAACCGGATATTGTTTATCCGCAGAAACGCACCTGTACAGGCTCGATTGTTTTTTTATGTTTACTTTGTATGTATGGTAACACCACGCAATATGCTATCGTATATAACAAAAGGATATAAAGGGTTTTCCGTTTTGCTACTTAAAGCAATTTGGTGGAATATTACCCAACCAACTAATAGTAAAAAACTGGGCTATCCAATTAATTAAAAAGCATGACAACACTCCTTTGGCTAAGCCTGTTTATCGCCTTTTATGCTTTCTTTGGGTATGGTATACTGCTATTTATCATCGTTAAAATAAAACGAATGATAAAGGGCGATATAATAATTCCAGAAGTTAATTTCGATACCCTGCCAACCTGTACCATAGTTGTAGCCGCTTACAATGAGGAGGGGGTAATGGATGACAAGATCAAAAACACATTGTCACTTGTTTACCCTGCCGATAAATTAGAATTTGTTTTTATTACTGATGGTTCCAATGATGGTTCAGCAGCTATAGTTAAATCCTACCCGCAAATACGGGCAATGCACAGCGATGAGCGTAAAGGTAAAATTGCAGCCGTTCACCGTGCTATGGAAACTGTAAATACCGAAGTTGTTGTTTTCACAGATGCCAATACTTTTTTAAATGCCGATGCACTTATAAATATTTGTCGTCATTATAGCGATGCAAAAGTTGGCGCGGTAGCAGGAGAGAAACGGGTATATTCCGCAGGCGCTAATGCCACAGCAGGTGAGGGTTTCTACTGGAAATACGAATCCAAGTTAAAAGCATGGGATTCAGAGTTATACTCAGTAGTTGGCGCAGCAGGCGAACTGTTCAGCATTCGTACCGGCCTATATCAACCTGTTGCACCAAATACCATTTTGGATGATTTCATGATCTCGCTCATCGTGGCGCAAAAAGGTTACCGGGTTATTTACGAACCTGCTGCCTTTGCTACCGAAACCGCATCACAAAATGTTACTGAAGAATTAAAACGGAAGATCAGGATAGCTGCCGGAGGTATTCAATCCATCATCAGGTTAAAAGCGCTGCTTAATCCTATCCCATATCCGGTTTTAACCTTTCAATATGTTAGTCACCGGGTATTACGGTGGACTATCGTACCATTCCTGATGATATTAGCGCTGCTTATCAATTTATATATTGTTTTTACCGGCAGTATTTCCTTAACTTATCAGTTATTATTATTGGCGCAGATTGGTTTTTATTTACTGGCAATATCTGGCTGGATAATGGAAGAACGACACATTAAAATCAAAATATTTTTCATCCCATATTATTTCTGCATGATGAATTATGCTGTAGTGATGGGCATAGGGCGATACTTTTCGGGCAATCAAAGCGCTATTTGGGAAAAAGCAAAAAGGGAGCAATAACATGTCATTAAAAGATAAGATCAAAAGTAATCCCGGATTAAAAAAGTTTGTTCACTGGCTGCTAATACCAACCGGCGAAGCCAGGCCACGCCTATGGGTTAAATGGTTTGTAAACCCCATAGTGCATAAAAAAGGCAGGGGCGCTAGCATAAAATGGCGCACACGTATTGATGTGCTGCCTTTTAACCAGTTCACAATGGGCCGAAATGCTGTAATTGAAGATTTTAGCACAATTAACAACGGTGTTGGCGATGTAATTATTGGTAATGATACGCTAATCGGGATGAGCAACGTGATCATTGGCCCGGTAACTATCGGTAACAATGTAATTTTCGCCCAAAACATTGTAGCCAGCGGCTTAAACCATGAGTACAGGGATGTAACTATCCCCATATCCAAGCAAAAAATAGTGGTTTCACCCATAATTGTTGAGGATGATTGCTGGATAGCCGCTAACTCTGTCATTACCTCAGGCGTTACTATTGGTAAGCACAGTGTAGTCGCGGGTGGGGCAGTGGTTACTAAAGATGTACCGCCTTATTCAGTAGTAGCAGGTAATCCCGCCAAAATCATCAAACAATATGATTTTACTGCTGGTGAATGGATAAGTGTTAAAGATAAATAGCTAAGAATAAAAAAATGAAAAGACGAGCCTTGCGCGATACCTTTCCCTGGAATCAGGGAAAGGAGGAGGATAGGGTATCTACAAATAACTTAAAGCCTGCGGACCCTGATTAAATAGCAAATCAACAATACTCAGGTTTTTAATAAAACCGTGCCGGTCTTCAAACACCTGAAAATATGGCTTCTGCTGAAAAGGTTCGTTTTGTATTTTAGGGCTGATGGTGTTTCTTAGATCAGTAAGCGTTGGATATGTTTCTTCGTAAGTTTCAGTATAAGTTAAGGATGCTTTTATCTTGGTGAGTTTGATCAATAATTCCATTAACTGGTGATTGTAGTCAAATAGGTACTCGAAGTTCTTCTCATAAAACGGGGCGAAATCATCCTCATAATATTCAAAATAAGCCGAGCTGCGGTAGCAGGTTTGTAATCCCATCCAATGGGCACGTTGCCACTTAAAATCATAGCTTATTTTAACATCTTTGATTACAGTATGGTTCTTTGATCCTTTAACAACAGGCACGGTAAGCGTTAACACACCATCAGGCGAATAAATACTTGCCCGGTTACGATAGGTTTGCTTTGGGAAATGCTCCTCACGCTCAATTAGTACATTTGGTTTGTATTTATTAAGCTCAACAAAAAGCTCAATAGGCGGAAGATAACACATCGGTAAAACAGCACCGCTTTCAATCATAATATTTTTTATGTTTGCAGATAAAACACGGCGAAAATAATGATAAATAAAGGGCTTTCAAGATTAGGTGCATTCTTTTTGTACCTGATATCATTATTACCCTTTTGGTTTTTATACCTTATTGCCGATTTCTTATACGTAATTATTTATTATGTAGTGGGTTATCGCCGCAAAGTGGTGCAGGAAAATTTGCGCAATGCTTTCCCTGACAAAACAGAAGCAGAACGCCACAAAATAGAAAAAGATTATTTCAGATACCTGGCCGACCTGATAATGGAAAGCGTAAAAATGATCAGTGCTTCAAAAAAGACGATCATGAAACATGTATGGCCAACCAATCCTGAGATAATCGATAATTATTTCGCGCAAGGTAAAAGCATTATAGGTGCAGTAGGGCATTACTGTAACTGGGAATTAGCGGGTTTACGATTTGGTTTTTTTACCGAGAACAGGCGTATAATTGTATACAAGCCTTTGGCAAATGATTACTTCGATAAGTTTTTTATCAAAATGCGTTCGCGTTTTGGGGCTACGCTGGTTGCCATGAAGGACACTGCACGCGCTATGGTTAAATATAAAAACGAACTAAGTTTCAGTGTTTTAGTGGCTGATCAAACACCGGTTAAACACGACGCGCATTACTTTACCGAATTTTTGAATCAACCAACTGCTGTATTTTTAGGCGTTGAAAAGTTGGCAAAGCTCACCAACTCGGTAGTTATATTTTGTGATGTAAAACGTATAAAAAGAGGTTATTATACTTATACCTTTGTGCCCCTGGAAGAGAATGCCAAAGAAAGCGCTCCACATGCTATAACTGAAGCGCATGTAAAGTACTTGGAAAGCATGATTAAACGCGAGCCGCAATACTGGCTATGGTCGCACAGAAGATGGAAGTTTAAGCCGGAGGATATTATATAGAATGAATTATACACCTAAAGTTGCCATAGTTATATTGAATTGGAATGGCGTTGAACATTTGCGCACATTTCTCCCTTCTGTACTAAGTTCTGTTTGGCCTAATCTGGATATTGTTGTTGGTGATAACGGCTCAACCGATGGATCGGTTGCTTTTGTTAAAGGGATGTACCCTTCAATAAGAATAATTGAAACCGGTGCAAACTATGGTTTCACCGGAGGATATAATAGGGTTTTAGAACAAGTTGAAGCAGACTATTATATCCTGCTAAATTCTGATGTAGAAGTTCATCCTGGCTGGATAGCTCCCGTTATTGAGTTAATGGAAAGCGACCCGCTGATAGCAGCGGCAGCCCCTAAAATAAAGGCTTATTTACAAAAAGATAGCTTTGAGCATGCAGGCGCGGCAGGTGGTTTTATTGATAGCTACGGCTATCCTTTTTGCCGCGGACGTGTATTTTATGAGATAGAACAGGATAAGGGCCAGTACGATCAATCAGGCGAGATATTTTGGGCATCGGGAGCGGCGCTATTCATCAAAAAGAAATGCTGGGACGAAGCCGGTGGTTTCGACGACCGCTTTTTTGCCCACATGGAAGAGATTGACCTTTGCTGGCGATTAAAGAACATGGGTTACAAGATCATGTACTGCGCACAATCCGAAGTATTTCACCTTGGTGGTGGTACATTAAACACAGAGAACCCATTTAAAACTTATCTCAACTTCAGAAATAACCTGTTACTACTTAAAAAGAATTTGCCTTTCGGTCGATCAGTTTACGTAATAACCACCCGATATTTTATGGATTTTATGGCCCTGCTAAGATTCATAAACGAAGGCAAACGTAAAGACGCGGCAGCCGTTAGCAAAGCGCACAGAAACTTTATAAGGCATCTTTTCCACTCCGAAAAGACGATTATCCATAAAGATAAATCCCGTTTAAAAGGTATGTACAAAGGCAGTATAATAGCCGAATTCTTTATCAAAAAGAAACGCTCCTTTACTTCTCTGGATCAGAAGAACTTTTACTAGCATCATCGGGTGCTATATCTTCGGCTTTATCGTTTTCACCTTTAACAGGAATAATTTTCCCCTTTTCTTCAGCATCTTCCTTTTCAAATTTATTGATAGAGATATGCTCATCTTTTAAGTGGAAATTAATATCTCTGGTTGGGAATGGAATTTCTATACCTTCCTCAGCAAATTTTACATAAATATCGGTCAAAACCCTGCTCTTCAATTCCAGCCAGGTAGCAATATCCGCCGCCCAAAAGAACATCCTGAAATCAACCGAACTATCATTTAAATTATGCAGAAATACAGATGGCGCCGGAGTGCTCATAATATCGTCCCTGTCAGCCAACATGTCTTTCAACATCTGTTTAACCTTGGCAATGTCAGATCCATAAGCCACACCAACAATCAGCTCTATACGGCGGTTATTATTACTCAGTGTCCAGTTGATCACGTGGTGGGATATCATATCCCCATTAGGAATAATTACCTCAGCGCCATCGCTGGTCGTCAACCTGCTGGAGCGTACTCCAATTTCTCTGATAGTACCCGAACGGCTATCTATTTCAATCACATCGCCAATCTGCACCGGCTTCTCAAACGCCAGTATCAATCCGGATACCAGGTTATTTACAATATTTTGCAAACCAAAACCTATACCAATACCAAAGGCACTTATGATTATTGTGATCTTATCCAAAGGAAAACCCGAAGCGGCCACCGCCAATAAAAATCCTACTGAAAATACACCTAACCTGATTAAAAGTGTTGATGTTCGGTTTTTCTTTTTTTGTACCGACAGATCATCCTTTACACGCAGCGATGAAACGTCATAAAAATAACTAATGATCCTCGATACGATGGATGACAACCATATCACCGCGATAAAAATCACAAAACCTTCAATGGTAAATGATGAACCGCCTACAGTATGCGATTGGGCCAGGAAATCGCTAACGTAATCACGTACCGCATCATCAATATTTAAATTCTGGAAAAGGAAGAACAGCCATACCAGACTCGCTAATATAACAAGCAGTTTCCTGAATTTCTGTTCTACAATTGCATAATCAACCCAATCAAGTATGCTGCCAGGCTTTTTGTTTTGAAATTGTAAAAACAAAGCCTGGATAATAATTTGAACAACAAAATAAAGTATAACCAGCAGCCATAAATTAAAGGCGGCCGTTACACCAATTATCTTAGCCAAACTAAATCTACCGGTCAGGTTCAGTAATAATGACAAAGATTGCAGGCCGATAAAAATCTTTATAATTAAACCTGAATAGGGAAGGTACGCCTCTGGTGTTTCCTTGATTTTTTTGTAGAAAAGTAATCCCGCCGCGATAGAGATGATGCTTAGAGCAAGTATAACAAACCTGTCGATGTTTGATATTTCAATAAATAAGTTGCTTACTCCATACACTATGGTTATCCCAAAAAGAGCACGTAAGAAATGTAGTTTGGTTGGGGGAAACTCTTTTCTTACAAATACCAGCACAAATATCATCGGGAATAAAAACAAGATCTCAGTAAACACCACAGGTGGATGATTATAGAAATAAGGCACAATTGCAGTAGCCACCAATAGCGCCGAAATAATAGGCCGCTTATAAATGTAATTGATCTTTTCAGATAATGATTCAGCAAGCTCTGTATTTCGCTTAACTTTTATACGGTTAAATAGTATCCAGCTAAGTATCGCAGCAAGGAACAAAAAGCCCACTAAATGGGTTAATGTCTCGTTCATAATAAAATAGCTAAACAATAACTTATTAACCTTTATAGTGCTATTAAACGGGGATTTAAAACCAGCATATTCCGGGGCAGGTTCCCATATATAACCAAATTCGCCCTCAACGGCCTTATCAGCAAATTTTTTTATTTTAGAATCGATATGATCAGATGCATCAAGAACCTCTGTGTACGCTATAGATACTTTATCTTGCAGTAAATTAATTTTGGACAGATCACTTCTATTCTTTGTATCAGTATTTCGCCATAAAAGCCAAACCGCTTTCCTCTGGGTAAAAAAGGCGCTTTTTAATAAACTGTCTTTGGGGTTGGTTTTTATTAATGAATCCTTCGTGAATTTTATAAGGTCATTTTGATTCTGTATTAACGAGGTACTAATATCTTGCAAGTCAGATTGCCAGTCTTCCAGTTGCGTCTGACTACGATCTAAAATATCTCTTAAAACAAATAAATAACGTAAAGTGCTCGCTTTATGGGTATTGATAAGTGTATCAATTTTGCCAAGTCTTTTAATTATTGGAGGTAATTGCTGGCCTATATCGGCTGTATCCAGTCCCTCTGCTAAGTTATTGTCTATCTGGTTATAGGCAGTAGTATATTGTTCAACCCTTTGCAGTAAGCTGTTTACCGAGGTGTCAGATTTGTTGATTAAGCGCAACAACGAATCGCGCGAATGCATGGCCCGCCTTTGTCGTTCCCTTAAAAACCTTGCAGTGAGCGATTTTTGTTGCGCAAACGCACCTGGCGCAACTACCAACGCAAATAAAAATATTATTAATAGCTGATATTTATTCTTTTTAAGCATTGATTTTTAACGTAAATACAGTCTTATTGTTCAAATATTAATAATAAATAATATTAACTAAATTATAAAACTTTCTATACCCAAACGGTATGATTCTAATCCGAAGCCTGCAATAACACCTTTACAGCTGGCAGCCAGCATTGAATGGTGCCTGAACTCCTCGCGTTTATACACATTAGATATATGTACTTCAATAACCGGTGTGGTTATCGCGGCAATAGCATCAGCAATAGCAACTGATGTATGCGTATAAGCACCAGCGTTTAAAACCACACCATCATAACTAAAACCAATTTCGTGTAATTTGTTAATCAATTCGCCTTCAACATTACTTTGATAATAATCAAGCTGTATGTCAGGATATTGCTTGCGTAAGTCTTCTAAATAAGAATCAAAACCTGTATTGCCGTAAATTGATTTCTCGCGAACGCCCAACAAGTTTAAATTAGGGCCGTTAATAATTTGTATCTTCATTAGTTCAAACTTACATAAAATCATTAAAACTAAAATTAATTGGATTGGCGTTCGGCAATAAAAGGTTTCCAGGCCTACCTAAAACTGGAAAAATCGCTTTCTCCAAATTCAATCGAGGCCTACAGTCGCGATATTGACAAGTTATATCAATTCAGCGAGGCTCAAGTGGTTAAACTCAAACCCGAAAACATTACCCTGGGTGATCTTCGTTTATTTATTAATTGGGTAAATGAATTAGGCATGATCCCATCATCACAAGCCCGTATCTTATCCGGTATAAAAGCATTCTATAAATACATGCTGATGGAGGATATTATAAATGATGATCCATCAGAATTATTAGAATCGCCCAAAATACAGCGCAAACTGCCAGATACATTGAGTTATGAGGATATCAATAAACTGATAGCCGCTATTGATTTGTCGCGACCGGACGGCGCACGTAATAAAGCCATTTTGGAAGTACTTTATGGCTGTGGCTTACGGGTATCTGAATTAACCGAGCTTAAACTATCAAACCTATACCTCGATATAGAATTTATAAAAGTAACCGGCAAAGGAAGCAAAGAACGCCTGGTACCTATTGGTGGCGAGGCCGTAAAAGCTTTAAAAATTTGGATAGAACAGGTTCGTGTACATAATCCTATAAAAAAAGGAGAGGAGGATATGGTCTTTTTAAATCAGCGAGGTAGCAGGTTAAGCCGTATTTATATTTTTACGCTGATAAAGCAGCTCGCGGAGATTATTGGCTTAAAGAAATCGATCAGCCCGCATACCTTCCGGCATTCATTTGCCACGCATTTGGTTGAAGGAGGTGCTGATTTGCGTGCTGTACAGGAAATGCTTGGCCACGAAAGCATTACCACTACTGAAATTTATACACATTTAGACAGGGAGTTTTTAAAAGGAACGATTATTCAGTTTCATCCAAGGAATTGACCGTTGGCCCCGCTCGTCATTGCGAGGAACGAAGCAATCTCTACATAGGCAGTCGGTCTTGCAAGTTGGCTATGTAGAGATTGCTTCGTTCCTCGCAATGACGCGGCGAATTAAAATCGTATTCCTCGTATCATCCTATCCCTACCACTCATATCTTTCCTCAACTCAATACCACTAAATCCTTTTGCTTGTAATAACTCTACAGTTTCATTACCCAAACTTTCATTGATCTCTAAAAACAATAGTCCACTGGCTTTAAGGTGAGTTAAAGCGAAATCAGCTATCGCCTTATAAAAAATCAACGGATCATCTTCGGGTACAAACAATGCGGAATGCGGTTCAAAATCGGTTACGTTAGTATGCATCTGTGTTTTATCATACAGGGTAACATATGGCGGGTTGCTGATGATAATATTGAACTTAGAATGCTCAATATCCAATTTTGCATTCAAAATATCTGCTTGGATAAAGTTAATATCGACTTCATTTACATCAGCATTCTGCTTAGCTGTTTCTAAAGCGCTTATTGAAATGTCAATCGCAGTAATTGAAGTATTTAGCAAATTCTTTTTTAAGCTGATCGCGATGCAACCACTGCCGGTACCGATATCTAGAATACTTTCATTTGAATCTTTATCACCAACTGAATTCAATACCCATTCTACCAATTCTTCAGTTTCAGGCCGTGGTATCAATACCGATGGATTCACTTTAAACGGCAAGTTATAAAACTCAGTGTGACCCAAAATATACTGTATAGGCTCGGCGGCTTGCAGGCGTATTAGTATCGTATTTAGAATTTCAGCTTGTTCAACAGTAATTTCTTTTTCAGGAAAAGCTTTGATTTGCCCTTTTGATAAATCACTTATTTCATTCACAACCATTAAGGTAAGTGCCTCTGTTTCATTCGCATCATAAACGTGGCCAAGGTTTTGTTTAAAAACAGCAAATACATCCTTAATAGTTTTCATGCAACAAAGGTAAATTTATAAATAAAAAGAGGCTGTTTTTGCAGCCTCTTTAATTGGTTTAACCGTGTTTGTGGTTTTTTAATTTCCTGCTTGAGCCGATACAATGATTTTAGGGTTATTAGCCATATCTATCATATTACTAACCTCATCCACTAGCGCTTCGGGCGTACCACCATAGCCTATGTATTTAAAACGGATATTTCCCGCTTTATCAATAATAAATTTGGTAGGTATGCCTGATACATCAAAAGAGCTAACAACTTTTGCTTGCTTCCCATCACTGCCTTTTTCATCTAACAATACATGGAAAGTATACTTATTATCAGCTATAAATTTTTTAACACCATCGGCATAATTGTCGGCTGTTTCCCAGCAATCCACAAATAAAAATTTAACATTTGGGTCGTCTTTATATTTATTTACAGCCATTTGCATCCCCGGAAATGATGCCTTGCACGGACCGCACCAGGTTGCCCAGAAATCAACTACAACAACTTTTCCTTTCAAATCATTTAATGAAACGGTGTTGCCATCTATATCTTTTAATGTGAACAGCGGCGCAGGTATGTTTATCATGGTTTTTGCCAGGTCTGCACTTGCCTTATCTTTTTCAGCATTATCAAGCGCTGCTAAATACTTATCGTAACCTTTATCGCTGCCTTTTATTTTAATATAAGCAGTTTTAAGCGCATCTTTTATACCGGGCGAGCTTTTGTTTGCTTTTATATTAGCTTCTGCTACTTTTTGAGCTTCAGTATATTTGCCCAGGGCATTTAGAATTAATATATAATGTTCATTTTCATTAGCGTCCATATCTTTATTATGGTCATATACGCCTTGCTGATATTTTAACGCTTCTGCAGGCTTGTTTTCTTTTAACAATATGTAAGCATAAGTGTCAGCATATGTGTCGTAATTTTTCTGGTGCATAGCCTTTACTTCCGTCAGGGTGCGATGGGGCATTGGAATCGGGTTATCAATTGCAGATTGTACATCATCAAGCGACTGTTTTGACAATTTTTCAGCCTCATTTAGCCTCTCGCCTTTTTCGGCCAAAGCCCAGGCTTTATTGTTGAGCCCTGCGGTCAAACTTGATTTGTTTTTTACCTGTCCGGCATATTTTTCGTAGTTAGCCATGTCATCTTTTTCAAGGTAAACAGCTGCCATTTGTGAGGCTAAATAATCCTGCGACGCATCTCCTGGATATTTTTGAATGAATACTGCGTATATGGAATCCTTTTTTGCAGGGTCTTTGGCCATTAAGAATGCCTTAAATATATCAACCTTAGCAGCTCCCCCATTAGGATAACGTGTTTTTAGTAATACGGTAAGTGAATCATACTGGCTTTTCCTGCCTGAAACACGAAATAATAAACGGGCAAGTTCCAGGTCTTTTTCAGTTCCTGATTTTTCCAGCACACTGATTTTATCATTTACCATCGCCATGTTACCCGTATCATTTGTGCGTGCCAGCAGCCTGTAGTAATCTTCATCATAGTCATTTTTACTTGCAGGGTATAAATCAAACTCCTTTTTATATAAGGCTATGGCATCTTCATTGCTTATTTTTTTAATTTTTGCTAACCCAGCGCCCATTCCGTTCGACAACATTGATGCTTCGGAAGCATAAGCCCCAGCGACAGGTTTCTGATCTTTATTATATAACAAATAAACATAACCTGCATCATTGTTATTATCTACTACATCCCCGCTTGATAATTTTATATAAAAAGCTTTTGCCGTAACCGGGATGGTTAGGCTGCCTTTAAGAGATTTATCACCAGGGGTTAAAATAATTTCACTTACCGGGTAGTCTTTATTATCCAGATAATAGGCCGAAGCGTTTATGTCCTTTTTCCCATCAAGCGGCGTACCGGTAGGGTCATAGGTTATATTAACGGTTTCGCCAGCCGCGGGGTACTGATTTGAAAGGGTGACATGGCTTGTTTGTGAAAAGGCACTTTGTATAACCATGAGGCCAGGCAGAATAAACAACAATTTTGATTTCATATTAGGCAGGTTTAGTTTTATTGCTTAAAAGTAAATTTACTTTTTATAATTCATTTTAAAGCTGGTGTTATAATTAATTAACATTTATTAACACTTATTAAAGCGATAGTATCTGTGTATAATAACTAAACATAAAAGCTACTTTTGTACCATGCCCGAACATGATATATATATGCGCCGCTGCCTGGAGCTTGCCGAATTAGGCATGGGGCATGTTAGTCCCAATCCTATGGTCGGTGCGGTTATCGTGTTAAATGGCAAAGTAATAGGTGAGGGCTATCACCAAAAATACGGGGAAGCACATGCCGAAGTTAACGCGGTAAACCAGGTAATCAGTAAATTTGATAATTACGCTGAACTGCTAAAACAAGCAACAATATACGTTTCGCTTGAACCCTGCGCTCATTATGGCAAAACCCCGCCTTGTGCCGATCTGATCATCAAACATCAGATACCAAGGGTGGTTGTGGGCTGTCGTGACCCTTTTGATCAGGTAAACGGTAAAGGAATAGAAAAACTGCAGGCGGAAGGAGTAGAAGTGGTTTTAGGTGTTTTAGAAGCAGAATGCAAATGGCTTAACCGGCGTTTTTTTACACGCATTCAAAAGCATCGCCCTTACATCATCCTTAAATGGGCGCAAACAGCTGATGGTTTTTTTGCCCCGGCAGACGGTAGCCAGTTTTGGATAACAGGAACGGAATCACGTAAACTGGTGCACCAATGGCGTGGCGAAGAGGATGCTATTTTGGTGGGGACTAAAACAGTTGCTGCTGATAACCCCCAGCTAAACGTTAGGTATGGAGATGGTAAATCGCCCAAACGTGTGGTTATCGATCGGAAATTGAAATTAAACAAGAACTTGAATATATTCGATCAATCGGTTGATACATTGATATTTAATGAGATAGAAACCAATATCGACGGAAAAAATAAATACATAGCTTTAGAAGATTTTGGGCGATACGTACCCCAGTATATTCTATATCAACTGTATATGCAAGATATGCAATCGGTAATTATTGAAGGAGGGGCCCATACCCTAAACACATTTATTGAAGCTGGTTTGTGGGATGAAGCCCGCATATTTACAGGCACTCCTAATTTGAATGAAGGTATAAAAGCCCCGCGAATTAATGGTATAATTGAGGAAGAAGTTCTATCAGGAACCGATCATTTAACAATATTAGTGAATAGTTGATTAGATTTATTGAGTTGAATTGATTTTTAACTATTCAACATAATTTAATCTATCAACACAATCAACCCCAAAAATGCTCTACGTTTTTTTAAGTATTTGCTGCAGCGTAATCGTTTCAATCTTACTAAAGCTTGCCAAGCGATACCAGATAGATATTTTTCAAGCCATAACATGGAATTATTCCATAGCCATAGTGCTTACCTTGATATTCCTGAAACCGCAATTACATAATCTACATGAATCGCCAATTTATATCTATACAGCATTGGGGATATTATTACCATTACTTTTTGTAATCCTGGCTTTATCTATTAAATACAATGGAATTGTGCGTACTGACGTGGCCGAACGCCTGTCGTTATTCATTCCAATTGTAGCAGCCTTTTTATTGTTCGGTGAACGGTTAAGTACATTAAAAATTGTTGGTATAAGTATCGGGATTGCAGCCATATTATGTTCTATTCCCTGGAAAGTAAAGCGATCTCCAAATAAAAAAACAGCCACCAATGCCTGGTTGTATTTATTTGTTGTTTTTATAGGCATGGGGGTAATTGATGTACTGCTTAAAAAAGTAAGTCAATTTAAGGGGATGTCATTCACATCATCGCTTTTTATGGTGTACGTTATTGCCTTTGTATTATCGTTAGTATTATTAGCCTATCGTTTTGGGTCTAAAAAATCAAAATTTTCATGGCCGCATATTATGTTTGGCTGGATATTAGGTATTGCTAATTTTGGTAACATACTATTCTATTTAAAAGCACATCAAGCTTTAGCCAAAAGCCCGTCTACAGTTTTTTCCGCTATGAATATCGGTGTTATCGCCTTAGGTGCTATTGTGGGGCTGGTTGTGTTTAAAGAGAGATTGAGCATAGTAAACAAACTGGGTATAGCGTTAGCAATTGTCGCTATTGTTGTAATTTCTTACGCTAATATATTTTAATGCTGTTCGACGATACTTACCTCACCATAGAAAAACCATCCGAAGCCATATTCCGCGATCGTGGCAGCAAGTTTTTAGCTTTTGCTTACCCCATAAATTCTGAAGCTGATATTAAAACTATTCTTACTGTTTTAAAAACAGAACATCCAAAAGCAAATCACCATTGCTGGGCCATGCGCCAGGGGATCGACCGTTCTGTATTTCGTATTAATGATGATGGTGAGCCATCCGGAACTGCAGGTCGGCCAATATTAAACACGCTGCTTTCGCGTAATATTACCAATGTATTGGTTGTGGTTGTCCGCTACTTCGGCGGTACATTATTAGGTGTGCCCGGACTGATAAATGCCTACAAAACGGCTACCGAAGAGGCATTGAATGCCGCTGTAATTATTGAAAAAACGTTGGATGATATTTATATTATCAGTTTTGATTATCAACAGATGAACGATATAATGAAGGTCATCAAGGAAGACAATTTAACCATTCTGGAGCAGCAATTTGATAATAATTGTATGGTAAAAATAGCCATCCGAAAAATGCAGGTGAACAGAAGCATTAATAAGTTGGAGAAGGTAGAAGGTGCCATTATTAAGTTGGCCATATAGATACTATATTTAATATTTTTTAATATTCTGAGTGCTTTTTTATACCTGTTTTTAGGCTTTAAATCATTACTTTCGTAGCAACATGCAATCTTTTGAGATAGATAAAACCGACCTGCTGCGCATCAAAACCGCCCTCGAAGGCGATGATGCTGAATTACAGAAGGTTCTGAAGGAGTACCATCCTTCGGAGATTGCAATGCTGTTTGAAAAACTTCCGCAGGAAGCGAAAGAAAAGATCATCAATATCCTGCCGACTGACATTGCCTCCGAGGTTATTTCAGAAATGGATGAGGAACACCGCCCCGGTGAACTATTGATCAACCTTCATCCCGATAAACGCTCTGAGATTGTTGAGGAACTCGATTACGATGATGCTACTGACATTATCTCACAACTGGATGAAGATGAGCAGAAGGAAATATTAGAAGACCTCGACCAGGAAGATGCCGACAGTATCCGTGCCTTAATGAATTACGACGAGGATACGGCGGGTGGTTTGATGAACCCGCAAGTAATCTGCGTAAAGATGGGTATGGACAAAAAACAGGCGTTGGATGAGATCATCCGTCAGTCTGAAGAGATGGAGGAATTCTACACTGTCTATGTAATTGATGATGCGCACATTTTAAAAGGAATTTTATCTCTTAAGGATGTAATAAAGGCCCGTATAAATGCAAAAATAAACGAACTGGTTAATGATGATTTCGTTTATGTAAAAGCCGAGCTTGACCAGGAAGAAGTTGCGAAGCTTTTTTCACAATATAATCTCACAAACATTCCGGTTGTTGACGATAACATGAAACTGCTTGGCCGAATTACGGTTGATGATATCATTGACGTAATGGAGCAGGAGAGTACCGAGGATATGTTAAAAATATCCGGTGTATCCGAAGATGAGGAACTAAGCGGTAATTGGAAAGAAGCTGTTAAAAGCCGCCTGCCCTGGTTAATTATTAACTTAGGCACAGCATATCTGGCGGCCTCTATAATTCGCCATTTTGATTCTACGGTTGCACAGTTGCCGATACTTGCTGCTTATATGACCATTATTGCTGGGATGGGCGGCAACGCAGCCACCCAGGCGTTAGCGGTAACTGTAAGGCGTATCTCTTTAACCGACCTTACCGATAGCCAGGCATACAACGCAGTTTTAAAAGAATTTTTAGTAGGATTATTAAATGGTGCTGCTAATGGTATCGTAGTGTTTTTTATAGCCCTGTTTTATGACGGCAACCCAATGCTTGGGCTGGTATTATTTTTGGCGATGACAGGTAACCTCATCGTTGCCGGTTTAACAGGTTCATCCATCCCATTAGTATTAAAAAGGATAGGGATAGACCCTGCCGTGGCATCATCCATTATCATAACAACATTTACCGATTGCGCAGGGTTTTTACTGCCGCTATGGTTCGCGACACATTTGCTGTTGCATACACACGTAAAATAGTTTTTTATTTAAAATTTGATCATACCTTAAAACGGAATACACATGACAGAAGTAAGATACAACTGGACTAAAGAGCAAATCGCTGAAATATATCATACTCCACTATTAGACCTGATCTATCAAGCAGCTACTGTTCACCGCGAGAACAAAGATTATTCAGAAGTACAGATCAGTTCATTAATATCAATTAAAACAGGTGGTTGCCCTGAAGATTGCGCTTATTGCCCACAAGCCGCACGTTACAATACAGGCGTTGATGTACATGCTATTATGCCTAAAGAAGAAGTTGTCGCGGTAGCACAAAAAGCTAAAGACGGTGGCGCATCAAGGTTATGTATGGGTGCTGCATGGCGCGAAGTACGTGATAACAAAGATTTTGATAAGGTAATTGATATGGTCAAAGCTGTAAACGCTATGGATATGGAGGTTTGTTGTACTTTAGGCATGCTTACCGAAAGCCAGGCACAACGCCTTGCTGACGCAGGATTATACGCTTATAACCACAACCTGGATACATCAGAGGATGATTACAAACGTATCATAACCACTCGTACTTATGATGATCGTTTACAAACTTTAGAGCACGTACGTAAAGCTAAAATAACCGTTTGCAGCGGCGGTATAATTGGCCTTGGCGAAACTGTTGAAGACAGAATATCAATGCTTAAAACATTATCAAACCTACCAAAACACCCTGAATCAGTGCCAATTAACGCTTTGGTACCGGTTAAAGGAACGCCTCTGGCTGATCAGCCACGTGTATCTGTTTGGGATATGGTAAGGATGATTGCTACTACCCGTATCATTATGCCTAAAACTGTAGTTCGTTTATCAGCAGGGAGAACTGAAATGAGTGTGGTTGAGCAAGCGCTTTGCTTTATGGCCGGTGCCAACTCAATATTTGCCGGTGAAAAATTATTAACCACACCAAATCCTTCTTTTGATACCGACATGGCTATGTTTGAATTGCTAGGCTTAAGCCCACGCAAAGCATTTAAAAACGGCCGCCCTAACGAAAGCAAGGAAATAAAAGAAATGAGTATTAATGAGGTAATTGGATAGAATGAAACGAATTAAAGTAAATACCACGTTTGAGGAGGATGAAGAACAGCGAAATCAGTTTTATTCAAATCTTTCCTACAGCGAACGTTTAAGGTATTACTTTAAGCTACGTGATATGACTAACTTTCATAATAAGGATTTAGTAAAGGGAAGGGTGTTTAAAATATATTATTCGCACAATGCAGTTTGATATTGCAGATGAGTCCTTTGTCGCATTCCTCACCGCTATGCAAAATAGGCAGGTGAGATACATGTTAATTGGTGGTATCGCAGTTAACTTTCATGGATATATCCGTAACACCTTGGATATGGATATATGGCTTGCACCGACAAATGAAAATAGAAATCTGTTTTACAAAGTTTTAATCGATATTGGATATACCGAAGAGGAAATATCTGACTACAAAGATGAAGACTTTACAACCTTCTTTAAATGCGAAATAGGCGAAATGCCAAATACGATTGACTGCCTTACCATAGTTCATCCAAATCTCAGCTTCGACGATGCCGAAAAGGTGATGATAAGGCACGATGCGGGTGATGGTTTAATTTTAAACGTAGTAGATTACGATTATTTAAGAAGTATGAAGATTTTGGCACATCGTGAAAAAGATTGGCACGATGTGTCTCAATTAGATAGTATAAAAAATAAAAAATAACTACACCTTGGCATCCAACAACCACCTCCATGCCCAGCGAGTCAGGTTGTTAAATCCTTTCCAACCATCAACAAACTCAATAATATCCTTAAGGCATTTATCCGCAAATTTTTGCTTGAAGTTTTTTTGCGCCAGCTTATAAGCTAAATCCGGATTTTCCATGCCGATACGCTCGTAAATCTCCCGCTTAACGTACATCGTTCTAACAAAAAGAATATTGAACAGAATAACGTAACTATAAAGCGTCCGTTTAATATATCCGGCTTTAGCGGAATATGTTTTCAATATGCTTTTGGTGAATAGGATATGCCTGCCTTCCTCAATATTATGCAGGTCAAACATCTTTTTCAAAACAGGATAAATATTAGGTGCACGACGTGCATAATTACCATAAACATCGGTAACCAGTTCAACTGACACACTGCCCATAAATAAATAATCAGCTGGAAGGTATTTATTACTAAACTCACCGAAGAATTTATGCAACCTGCTTTGCGCTATAGGTTTGCCACCCAATTTTTGAATAGCCTGCCCAAACATTTCCTGGTGACGAAATTCTTCTATCAGTTCTCTTAATAAAAAACGATGTTCAGCATCGTGTTGTGGTATTGTCAGGATATGCCTGGTCATGAACAGGCAAAACATACATTCGCCCCAGGCATAGGAAGAAATCACCTGCACCAATTCGTGCCTGCCAAGTTCCAGTTTTTGGGTGGTGGTAAGGGTATTGTAAAGCTCCAATCCCTGAAGTGAGGCAAGCACTTCAGGGAGGAAAATATCATCAGCTTCAGGTTCTAATTGCCATGGGATATACGTTTCCGGCATTAATGGATGCTCTTTGCTTATTTTAATTAGCCTTTCAACTTCTTTTACATCCATCGTATTTATCCGTTAACTATAATATCATAACGCATATTAAACCTATAGGTTGCCTTATTCAGGAATTAAACCACGGTTTTTTTCCATTGGTTTAATGTCTGGGTTATGTCCTCTGAAATCACGGAACATTTTACCATACTCAATAGTGTTGCCACGTGACAGAATCATATCACGGAAACGCTGACCATTAGCTCTTGTTAAACCACCGTGTTCTGTAAACCACGAGAATGCATCATCATCCAGCATCTCAGTCCACAAATAAGCATAATAACCAGCAGCATATCCATTGCTCCAAATGTGTAAAAAATAACTTGACCGGTAACGAGGCGGCACTTGAGATAAGTTTAATCCGGTTTCCTGCAACGCCATAGCCTCAAATTTATCAGCATCCTGTAAAGGATCGGCGGCAGTTAGCTCATGCCACTTCATATCTAATGATGCCGCTGCTAATATCTCAGTTAAAGCATATCCCTGGTTAAATTTAGATGCCTTTTTAATCTTATCAACCAAAACTTGTGGCATCGGCTGCCCTGTTTTGTAATGTACAGCGTAGTTTTTAAATACCTGAGGATACAAAGCCCAGTGCTCATTAAACTGTGAGGGGAATTCCACAAAGTCACGCGCTACACTGGTTCCTGAAATGCTTACATATTGCTGGTCAGCAAAGAAACCATGTAAAGCATGTCCAAATTCATGGAACATGGTAGTTACATCATCAAAGCTGATTAAAGCAGGTTGACCCGGTGCTGGCTTGGTAAAGTTACACACGTTATAAATAACAGGTTGCGTACCCAATAATTTCGATTGGTCAACCATATTGCTCATCCATGCTCCACCATTCTTGTTATCACGCTTAAAATAATCGCAGTAGAACAAACCGATGGTTTTACCATCTTTATCTTTATCAATCACTTCAAAAACGCGTACGTCTTTTTGATAAACTGGTATATCGTGGCGTTCTTTAAAAGTTAAGCCATAAAGCTGGTTAGCTGCATAAAACACGCCATCCTTCAAAACCTTATTCAACTCAAAGTATGGTTTTACATCGCTTTCATTCAAATCATATTTTTGCTTACGAACTTGTTCGGCATAAAAATCCCAATCCCAGGGCTGTAGTTTAAAGCCGCCTTTTTGTTGGTCGATGACTGCTTGTATATCCGCAGCTTCACTTTTTGCCTTAGCTGTTGCGGCAGGCACCAATTGCGCGAAGAATTTATCAACCGCTTCAGGTGTTTTAGCCATTTGATCCTGTAAAACCCAGGCAGCATAATTCGGGTAACCTAAAAGCTTTGCTTTCTCGGCCCTTAACTTCGCTATGTTAACAATAGTTTTGCGGGTATCGTTAGAGTCACTTTTCTCTGCGCGTATCCATGATGCGTTAAACAACTTCGCACGAACATCACGATTGCTTAACGATTGCAGCAAAGGCTGCTGCGTTGTATTTTGTAACGATATAAGATATTTGCTTTTAGATTTATTAGCCTTCGCGTTTTGAGCCAAGGCATCAATATCGCTTTGTGCCAATCCGGCTAAATCAGCAGTGTTATCAATTTCTAAACCACCGGCCTTTGCAGCAGCTAATAATTGATTATTAAATTTAGCGGTAAGCGATGCTTCCTGCCCATTTAATTTTTTTAAATTTTCTTTATCGGCATCAGACAGTTTTGCACCGGCCTGAACAAATTGCTGGTAGTAAAATTTAACCAAACGGTTTGATTCCGCATCCAATTTTGAATTTGTGCTGTCGTTATAAACAGCTTCAACCCGTTTAAATAATTTTGAATTTAGGTGGATAGCGTCATCAGTAGCAGCCATTTCGGGGGCAACATCTTCCTGTACTTTTTGTAATACGCTATCGGTGTTTGCACCGGTAAGTACATTAAATACATTGTTAGCTCTGCGTAACAACACGCCACTTTTTTCCATCGCCAGTATGGTATTTTCAAAAGTTGGCGCGGCGGTGTCATCCGCGATCTTCTGAATTTCGGCAAGTTGGTCTTTCATGCCTTGTTCAAGGGCCGGTTTAAAGTCGCTGTCTTTGATCTTATCAAAGGGTGGCGCCTGGAACGGGAGGGAGCTGGCTGTAAGTAATGGATTACTTGATGACGTATCTGAACCGTTGGCTGCAGATTTGTTATTACTGTTACATGAGGCCATAATTCCCATCATTGTCGCTAATGGTAATATAAATAGTGTTTTCATAAAAAATTTAAAAGCTGAAATTACGAATTTCCTATATATTGCGTTGTATTAATTAAGAGCAAAAGGTTGTTATATAAATATGAGTTATAATTTAAGAAAGCTGAACATTTACGTATTTGCATTATTAATTTTATTAACGGCTGCATGCCATCGTTCCATACCACATACAGCAATTTCCGAGCCGTCAGCACCATTATCTTTTAAATCTATAGCCAATATTGATTTTACCGAAGTTCGCCGCAGAATGGCCAATGGATTATCCTTTGACAAAAATGGTTTTGAAGGCGAGCCGGGGTATAAGATTACTTTCCTTAAAAACGACTCAGCCAGCGTTTGGAGCCCCGATAAAAAGGCATTTATCAACTTCCTGGTGTTTTTGGAGCCGGATTCAATATTCAACGTGGCGCGTTCTTATTTTAAAATGAAGCATATGAGTAAAGACAGCCTGGTGTTGCAGGTGCTTGAAGTACAGGGCGATACGCTGCATATGAAACACTCTTTAGTCTACATGACTTTTTACGCTAATAGTTACCTGAAAAATGTACTGCATACCGACGCCAAAACTTTAGGCAAACCCGACAAACGCGATACCTTATTTATTGAGCATAAAACGGCTGTCGCTGAAAAAAATCCCGACAGTGCTTTCGCAGGGCGACAGCCGGTAACGCTGAGGAGCTTGAACACGCTTTTAACTATTGACAGGGTAAATGTTAAGCCTGACATTTCTAATAATTATGATGCCTCAGATTATTATATGGATCCAGAGTTTAATATCACTATAAATAAAGCTTATGAAGATTTTGCCTATTCGTTTTGGGTTTGTGTGGATGCTAAGGGACAGATCACTTTTTATAGGTCGATAGATTATATTATGCCTGAATTCAGGGAATCTACTATAAAGACTATAAAAGCAATAATTGACGGTTATTTAAAAGCTTATATGGCTGTAACCCCGGGTTCTACATTGGGAATTAAGCATACCAGCTGGGTTATGTTAAATGTGGTTGGGAAGAAATAAACCGCTTTAATATTAAACTATCCTTGAGCCTTATAAAGGCATTTAACAGAGAAAATCTAATCGTTTTCAAATTTTAAGATTTTTCGGACTGATATAAATACTCAATTTTATCTCGATTTGTGGATAACACGACTGTTGAAAAGGTTGATAAACTTAGCCCATAACCGGTTATTCAGCTATAAACAATTATTATTAATGGTTGAAAATGACTTAATTATTGTTAAAAACTTGTTAATAAAAACCGGATAATATATTTGCGAAATGGCGATCATGTCCCGATATTGAAATCATCAAGAACGACGTACTTTGACAGCCTTGAGATACACAAACTGAAATTCGGGGGAACCTTCGGGGAAACTAAAAATCAGGGAGGAGTCTTATTACTTAACGGAAAAATGACGAAAGTGATTCACCGGGACAGTAATTCAAAGGTGTTATGGATGCTGCAATACTTTACGAAGAATAGTAGTTTGAAATAATGACCATGAAGCAATCAGCGTTAGCAGACAATGGTAATTCAGCATTCACAAAGAATAAAGAAGCATCAGCGTTGCGCGAATAACGACAGCGTTTTATCCGCAGGATAATGACAAAATCAGCATTCAATGAAACACTACACGGTGCCCGCGAGGGTAACGAAAGTTGAAAAGTTACATAGAATAAAGACAGCGTTTCATCCGTAGGGGTAAATACATAAGTCCGCACAAGCAAAACAATTGATAAATCAGCATTCGCGAGAATAAAGATTAATCAGCGTCAGCAATTAACGATGACAAGATCTGGTCGGTCAGCTTACACAAAACTTGGTGCTTTCTAAGGGCTATGGCTCGAAGAGAGTTTGGAAACGGAAGTTCAAATCGAAAGAGGAGGCTTCCGTTTTCGTTTTTATAGGATTTTTGTCTGAACTAGAATGTTGATGAATTAATTGAATGGGCAACATTATAGATCATAACCTTTAGACTTTCACCTCAACCTCTCCAATAATTTCCTTAATTTAGCCTTTATGCAGAAGGAAAGCAAAAGTAAAGCTGACGGTAAAAAGAAAATATTTGTATTAGATACCTCTGTTATCCTGTACGATCATAACGCCTTTGAAAACTTCCAGGAGCACGATGTGGCTATCCCCATTCAGGTGCTCGAAGAGTTAGATAATATGAAGAGCGGTAACGATACCCGCAACTTCGAGGCCCGCAGCTTTATCCGGCTAATGGATGATATTTCCCGCAATAATTTAATTAACGATTGGCAACCGCTCAATGGTGCCAGTAAGGGGAGCTTTAAAGTTATCATCGATACAAAAAATATTGCCGCTGATGCCGCAGCCATCTTTGGTTCCGAGAAAACGGATCACCGCATATTAAATGCCGCTTTGGTTTTGCAGGAAGAGCACCCGGAGAAAAAAGTGGTGCTGGTATCAAAAGATATATGTCTGCGCCTGAAAGCCAAATCGCTTAACCTGTATGCCGAGGATTATGAAACCGGTAAAATAAAAAACGTTGATGAGCTGTATACCGGCAGGACGGTTTTAAATAAGGTATCCGATAAACTGTTAACCCAATTAAAGAAGAACGACAGTTTACCTAACGATGCGCTTGATATTCCCACGCCAACACATAACCAGTTTTATATATTAAACGGCAAAAATAGTTCGGTGCCGGCATTTTATAACTCGCAAAGCAGGCAGTTAGAAAAAGTAACCGAACAACCCATATTCAATATTTTCCCTAAAAATATGGAGCAGGCGTTTGCCATACACGCTTTATTACACCCGGACATTAAACTGGTGAGTATACAAGGTAACGCGGGTACAGGCAAAACCTTATTAGCGCTGGCGAGTGCATTGGAGCAGCGCAAGCATTTCAGGCAGATCTATGTAACCCGGCCAATTGTGCCACTCAGCAATAAGGATATTGGTTTTTTACCGGGCGACATCAAATCAAAAGTAGACCCCTACATGGCACCCATCTGGGACAACCTTAAATTTATTAAAGATCAGTTTGTTGATGATGAAAAGATGCAGGCCAAAATTGATGAACTGGTAACCAACGATAAAATATCCATAGCGCCACTGGCATTCATCCGTGGGCGTACCCTTAGCAAGATATTTTTTATTGTAGATGAAGCGCAGAACTTAACCCCCCACGAAATAAAAACCATCATCAGCAGGGCAGGAGAGAACAGCAAGTTTATTTTTACCGGTGATATTTACCAGATAGACACCCCTTATCTTGACGCGGAAAGCAACGGATTAAGCTACCTAATTGATAAAGCAAAAGAACACCCGCTATATGCACACATCACACTGCAAAAAGGGGAGCGTAGCGAGTTGGCTAATCTCGCGACTGAATTGTTATAAATTAGGCAACCAAATTATCCGTCACCCTCGAAATATCCGTGCTCATTTTATTAATAAAGCCTAACTGCTCTTTTAACAAGGTTTCATCAGTGAAAGGTTCTGGAATTTTGGGGTTGGTATCAGCTATTATATTCACATGCTCGCTCAATAGATCTGTTTTTGCGCCGCCGAGTTTTTTCGATACATCGTTCAGTGTTGCCAAACTTTTCCTAACGGATCTGATGATTTCCGGTTGTGGATCAAGCACTCTTTTATCCATCAATTCCGCTGCTACCGTGGCTATGTAGGATGACAGGATATGGTTCAGTACCACAAATTTATGCATCTCTTTAACATTACGCTGTTTACTTTTAGGTTCCGATGTCATGCGCTCAAAGGCGGCAGATAAATTGCCTGATTTTACAAATACATCCTTCCGCGCCAATTTATACTCGGTAATATCCATTGGTTTTCCTGATAGGCTTTCGGCAATTTTCTGCAAGTAATTAGCATTAGCGCATATCACATCGCTCAAATACCCATTTACCTGTTCAAACTCCCAAGATGGGAATATCAAATAGCTGGCAATAAATGCGATAACAGAACCTATAATGGTATCAGTAATACGCTCGGTAACAATATTATTTACACCTAAAAAGCTGAATAATATTAATATATAAGGCGTCATCAATAAAACGCTTACCACATAATTCAACCGTTGAAAGCTGTAACATCCCAGCATAAAAAACACCATAAAGGCAAACTCGGCAGTTTTGTTATGTACTAATAGCAAAATACAAATACCAATAATGCCGCCGCTTACAGTGCCTATTAGGCGCTGGTAATTACGTTGTTTTGTCAGGCTAAAGCCCGGTTTAAGAATTACTATAATAGTCAACAATATCCAATAGCTATGATGCCCGGTAGAGATAAACTTTGCAACCATAAATCCCAACAAACACATAGCCGAAACTCTTAGCGCATGCTTAAAAGCCGCTGAGCTGAACGACAGATTATCAGTAAAAACATGCGGAGCATAGTCCTGGCTCGTTACGAATTTGGAGTATTCAATTTTTCTTTGATCTTCAAATAGCAACCGGGCCGAATTGGAACTGTAGTAACCGTAAATAGAGGCGATCTTCGAATTAACGTCACGTAGGTTTATCAGTATTTTCTTCAATACCAGGTTGCTGGTCTCGTGGGTAATGTCTAGCGCGTCAATTTTAGTTTTCAGTTCCTCAAGCTCAGGTAAAAAGTTAAACGGTTGTTTGCGTTTAGTATTTAATAATACAATAAAGGCGGCATTATCCACCTCATTAGCCATTTGGTGAATAATACGCGAAATTTTCTCCAGCACCCCGGTACCCTTAAAGCTTTCGCGCATGTAGGCATAATCATAATGTGTGGCCATTATGTTTTCAAACAGATCTACTAAATCAACAAAAGTCAACACTAACACACGGCTTTCGGTGGTGGATTCCTGCACTAATAACCTACTCTTAAACAGAATTTCCCTTACCACATCCTGATGTTGGCTAACTTGTATTTGCTGTGACACCAGTTTACTGTAATTCTCATCTATATCAGTGGTAGGGTCGTAAAAGTCTGCTTTTATACGAAGAAACTGCGCTATGTCAAATATATTTTCGCCCAAAGCCTGCTGCGCGGCACGATAGGGCCTTATACCAAAAAATACCAGACTAAAAATCATATACCATATCCCACCTAACAAAATCACAAGACTTACTGTTAAAATCTGGTCGGGCGGAGTAGCCTCATCCATCATTAGTATCATTACCAGCAAAGCGCCAGTACCTACAAAGGCAGCCCGGTTGCCATATACCGTAAGCATGGAAAAAAGAAAGGAGAACAAAGTAATCTCAATACCTAATGTATAAAGGTTTAGCCGTGCGAAACCTGTAATTGCAGCAACCAAAAAAATGCACAAATTACTTATAGCCATTGCGTTGCGCTTATGTGCAACAGGGCCGGGGGTATCTACAATACTTGCGCACAATGCTCCCAATGACATATCTACACCGAACCCTAAATTGTGGAATTGTGTTAATACAAGGGCAGGCAATAACACCCCGATGGTGATGCGTAATCCATCAGAAAAGTATTGACTGTAAAAAAAGCTTTTTATATCTTTTGGTTGAATGTTAATGGTCACGTTTATAATTGGATTACCTTGCAAATTTAAAAAATTTAATTCGGATGCTATTTTTATAATTAATATTGGCAGCAATAACCTATTATTATTAATAAATATTCAATTTTTTGCTGTTTTTACGTTTTAGATATTTAAATTCACGGCATTAATGCGACCTCATTAATAGCACCGTTTTTTATACAAATATCCAGCTCAAAAACTATGTCATCTACGTTAAAACTCAGCCAAAGAGAAACTGCCTTCAACCATGAAGTGGTTACCCGTTTTGAGTTATATAACAGTTTATTCCAAACACTGCCTTTTTACCAGGTAAAAGATACAGGTATTTTGTTACCTTTTTTCAGTTCACATTGCGAAAAGGGTACCATAAACCAGCAATCACCCAAGGAAATTATTGAATCTTTTTTCGAAAAATACGTTCCCGGTATTGATCATCAAGAACAAATAAACCGTTTATTCCGGTTTATTCAATATATCGAACGGCAAGTTGTTTTGTTTGACGCCATTGAAGATTCATCCTTCAGCAAAATTGGGCGTGCCGATGATTCCGGTTCATTGCAAAGTTTATTGCAACAAGCTGCCATAAGTGATGAAGCAAGGAAAAATATCAGCGAAAAGTTAAAGGATTTTTCATTGAGATTAGTTCTTACCGCGCACCCCACCCAGTTTTATCCGGGGAGTGTATTAGGTATCATGACCGATCTGATCGAGGCTTTGAAAACCAACGATATCAATAGTATTGATGGTTTATTACAACAATTAGGTAAAACACCTTTCTTTAATAAAACCTCTCCAACTCCTGTAGATGAGGCTGTTAGCTTGGTTTGGTTTCTTGAGAATATATTTTATCATGCAATTTCAGGCATTCAGTCAACACTGGAAGAAGAGTTTGATATTGATTTAGCTGCCAGGCACCAGATTTTAGAATTAGGCTTTTGGCCGGGTGGCGATAGAGACGGAAACCCTAACGTTACTACCGAAACTACTAAAGAGGTTGCCAAGTTTTTAAGGCAGATCATATTCCGTTGTTATTACCGTGATTTCAGGGTTTTAAAACGTCGTATTACTTTCAGGGGCTTTGACGATACCTTAACCAAACTGGAAAATATACTTTATGAAAACGCCTTTAATCCAAGTGATGATCAGGCAGATTTACAGGCAGATATATTAGATAAATTACAATCTGCAAGGCAAATATTAATCAGCGATCACGATAGTTTGTTTGTTGACGTAGTAGAGAACCTGATCAGAAAAGTTAAACTATTCGGCTGTTATTTTGCTACGCTTGATATTAGGCAGGATAGTCGCGTTTTAAGAAAAGTATTTAATTACGCTACAGAACAAACTGGTATACAGGAAAATATAGCTATCAGATATGACAGTTTAGATGAAGATGGCAAACTAAAAGCTATCACTTTTAAAGATTTTGATTTTAAATGTCCTGATAGTGCCGATAGCGAAATAAAAGATACGTTGAATACCATCAGGCTGATGAAACAAATTCAGCAAAGTAATGGTGAAAAGGCTTGTCAAAGGTTTATTATTAGTAACTGTCAGCAGGCATCAGACATATTGCAACTGATGGATTTGTTCTTATGGAGCGGATGGAACGCAGATAATCTGAGTGTAGATTTTATGCCATTGTTTGAAACGGTTAACGATTTAAAAGTTGCCGGCGAGATAATGGAAAAGCTTTACACCCATCCATTTTATAAAGAGCATTTAAAGAAAAGAGGTAACCGCCAAAGTATTATGCTTGGTTTCTCAGATAGTACTAAAGACGGTGGCTACTTAATGGCCAACTGGTCGATATATAAAGCTAAGGTTGAGCTTACAGCCATGGCGCGTAAGTATGAAATAGACCTGGCGTTTTTTGATGGCCGTGGCGGCCCACCAGCACGTGGGGGTGGCAAAACCCATCGTTTTTATGCTTCTATGGGTGATGAAATTGCTAACGAGCATATCCAGTTAACCATACAGGGGCAAACGGTAAGCTCGCAATATGGTTCAGTCGAGACAGCCCGTTTTAATATGGAACAGTTGATCAATGCCGGTATAGTTTCCGAATTATACCCAAGCAAGAACGATGTGCTTGATAAAAAGAAAAAAGAACTGATCTCTGAAATGGCGGATGCCAGCTATAAACTATTTATGGATCTGCGCCAGCATGAATTATTTGTGGAATATTTGGAGAAATTCAGTCCGCTCAAATTGCTATCGCGCATCAATATCAGCAGCAGGCCCACCAAACGTAACGGCAACTCCAAACTGAAGCTGGAAGATTTGCGGGCGATTAGCTTTGTAACTTCCTGGAGCCAGTTGAAACAAAATATTCCCGGTTTTTATGGGGTAGGTACTGCTTTGAAAAAGATGAAAGACGAAGGCCACTGGGATGAAATTAAACTTTTGTATCAAACATCAGGGTTTTTCAAAACCATGTTGGATAACTGTATGATGTCGATGTCGAAATCTGATTTCAGGGTTACCGCTTATTTGCACGACGATGGAAAGTTCGGTGCCTTTTGGCAGATGCTTAAGGATGAGTATGACCTTACCAAAACCATGATGAACGATTTAACAGCCAGTGATACCTTAATGCCGGAATATCCGGTTGAAAGGCGGTCGATAGCCTTGCGTGAACGGGTTGTATTACCTTTGGTTATTATACAACACTACGCACTGCAATGCCTGAACAACGACAACAGTGAAGAAGCATTGACGGAGATTTATGATAAGCTGGTAATACGTACCGTGTATGGAATTGTTAACGCGGGGAGAAACCTGGCATAAAATGTAATTTTTTTAAGCCAATGTTGGCTTATTATACAGAAAATGATTTGTTTTGCAGTAAATAAGAAACCACAGGGTTTATTATTTGTTAGAAATTATCTTAACACATTAAAATGAAAAAACTTATTTACCCGGTATTGGGATTAGCGCTTATGTTTTCGGTACAATCATGTATGGATAATTACAAAGCTAAGTATCTGAATGAAAAAACATTAGCCGATGATGCAGGTATATCGCTTATCAAAAATGGGCTTGAAGGCGGGATGACCGAAATAGCGGCATCAAAGATTGCATTGAAGAATTCTCAAAATCCACAGGTAATAAGTTTAGCGCAAATGATGATCGTTGATCACACTAAAGCTAATAAAGTCTTAGATTCAATTGAATATGACAAACTAATATCTGAAAAAGATACCATCAGCGGTGAACACAAAGAAATGTTAGACAGCTTGCAAACAAAGACAGGTGCTGCGTTTGACAGAGCTTATGTAAGCATGATGATACATGACCATGAAGGCGCTATCGATTTGTTTAAAGATGCCAGCGATAACAAAAACCAAACTATACAGGATTTTGCCCGCCAAACATTGCCAACTATTGAGAAACACTTAGAAATGGCAAAGGATATTGATGCTTCCTTGAAATAATAAAAGTTTATTCTTGAAAATAAAAAAGGCGATGAATTATCATCGCCTTTTTTGTTGCCTTTTTTCCCCTTGTCATTCTGAGCGGAGCGAAGAATCTGTACCGCAGTCTCTCTCTTCATTATGTCATTGCGAGGAACGAAGCAATCGCGAACAATGCAAGGTAGATTTTCTACGTGGGATTGCTTCGTTCCTCGCAATGACAATCGAATCAGAACAATTTCAATTGCTTTTCAATCGGCGGTTTAACCCATCCTGTAACGGTTCTACCTCCATACTTATAGGAGTTTTTTCGTTCTTCCTCAATCACTTTATCAAAATTTGCATTGGGGATAAAATCCCTTTCCGCATCCTGGGCAACTCTGGTCAGTCGTTTAATGGCCTCGGTTGTTTCTGTTTGACCAAGTTTCGCTTTATAAACCGCGTTTTGCAACGTAGCTATAGTTTCATCATAAACTTTAGTCGGTACCGGGAATGGATGCCCATCTTTACCGCCATGCGCGAAGGAAAACCTGGCCGGATCTTTAAATCTTGATGGTGTCCCATGAATAACTTCACTTACCAAAACTAACGATTGTAAGGTACGTGGCCCCAAACCTTGCAGCAATAACAAATCCTCAAAATCAGCCGGGCTCTTTTCATGCGCCAACCATAATACAGCCCCTAATCTTTTTAGGTCGACATCCTTAGCTTTCACATCATGATGGGAGGGAAGCATCAGTTTGTTGATCTCTTTGAGCATATACTCCGGCTTCTCGCTGGCTATCTGCATAATACCTTTTCTGGAACTATCGGCCTGCTTATCGGCCATATTTAAAATAAGCCCGGTGCTTTTACCGTAGATAGATGTATGCGGATCATCCACAAAAGAAGTTAACGAATCAGAATGCCAGTGATAACGGCGAGCGGTACTGCTCGCATCGCTCATCCCTTGTTGAATAACAGTCCACTTACCCGTATCACTCAAAATAAAATTGTGAGTGTATAATTGGAAGCCATCCTGTATGGCGGTATTGTCTACTTTAGCGCTGAGCTTACTGCATCTAACTAAATAGTTGCCATCAAGCCCGGTTTTATCGCTTATTCTTAGTAGTTCATCAGGTGTTTGTCGCGAGTATTTGCCTTTTCCTCCGCAGATATAAATACCCAGCTCCTTACTATGCGGATTAACAGCCCGTTTCAAAGCACCCATAACCGAAGTAGTAATTCCCGAAGAATGCCAATCCATCCCCATAACCGCTCCCATGCTTTGAAACCAAAATGGGTCGCTCAAGCGGCGCAGCAAATCATCCTTACCATAATCTAACAGGATGTTTTGTACAATAGCAAGACCCAGCTTCGCCATTCTTTCGGCAAGCCAAATAGGTACATAGCCACCATGTAAAGGTAAGTCAGCAGTTCCGGAATGCTTCATGCTAATAAAGTTAGCAAATTATTTTAAAGCTTCAAAGCTGTATTGTGCGGTACTCCAAAATTCATCCAATGCAATAATCCGTGGTTTGAAAAAGGAAATAAGCTGCGGCCAGTCTGCACGGTTGTATACACTCACATCATCCAATTGCTTATAAATACGACTGACGGTTTTGCCATATTCATCAGTATCATATAAAGCCCAGGTCCAGTCTTCGTCCAGTGTATTTTTCAGTAAGTTTTTCAATTCTATAAACTGCTCAAAAAATAGTTCCTGTATACCTTTATCCGGATGGGTTATCACGATGCCAATTGACACCGACCGATTAACCGTTTCCATTTTGAAATATAAGTGCTTTATACCGGTTTTATAATTTACCCAATTCACCCTTAAACCATCGGCAGACAGCTGCGGGGCAATGTACTGACCAAAGGTTGTCCAGAAAGTTTGTTTAATATTTGAGCTTTCGTCTTTTGAATACATATTTATCTTACAGCAAAATCCATACTTATCTTGCTATCCTGCGAATTGCTGCCTAAGGTTAATTTATAGTTGCCGGGATATATCTTCCATTTATGTGTGGATAGATCCCATTTCTGTAATTCTTTTACAGGGATTTTCACGGTAACCTTTTGTTCATCACCTGATGTAATAGAAACCCGCTTGAAAAACTTCAATTCCTTATAGGGCATGCGATCAATTGATGGATATTGTATGTAGGCCTGTACTACCTCATCACCATTCATGCTGCCAGTGTTTTTAACTTTTATATTAGTTGTTATTGTATCGGTAGTTTTGTAGTCTTTTTTAGGTCCATCCTGCAAGCTATAAGCAAACGAGGTATAACTCAACCCAAACCCAAACGGATATTGCACCGGGCCGTTATAATAACGATAAGTATGGCCTGCCATATGATAGTTTTTATAATCAGGCACATTATCAATCGACTTATAAAAAGTTAACGGCAAATGCCCGGACGGCGATATTTTACCAAATACAATATCGGCAAGGGCATTGCCGCCTTGCTCGCCCGGATACCATGCGAATATAATGGCATCAGCATAAGGAGCAACGGCATCTACATCAACATCACTTCCGGCTGTAATTATCAGGATTATGGGTTTGTGCACATCTTTTCGCAGTTGTTTCATATAAGCTATTTCGCTTGCCGGTAGACTTAAATCTTTTTTATCCCCACCGTTATTAGACAAGAAAGCATCGCCTGCTTCACCTTCTAAAACGGGAGATAAGCCCATTACAGCAATAGTAACATCAGCATTACCCGCCGCCCAAATACCACCGAAATGCTTGGTATCTTTATAATCGCAACCCATATCGTAACTAACACGGGTACCCGGGCCGGCTGCTCCGGTTATGCCTTCAACAAAATTAACAACCCGGTCGCTTACTCCGCTGTAATTTGCAATCAGCGCATCAAATGAAGCAGCATTAGGGCCAACCACCATAATACTGGAGTATTTGCTTTTACTTAAAGGCAATATGTTATTATCGTTTTTTAATAGCACCATACTTTGTTGTGCCATTTTTAGGGCTAAAGCAATATGAGCCTCGGTATGAACGCTATCAGCGCCGTAGGAATGATAAGGAATTTGATTAGGATCATCATAAAAGCCAAGTTTAAATTCCGTACGCAATATAGCTGAAAGCGCCTGATCAACTTCCTTTTCAGTAAGTAAATGCTGGTCAATCGCTTTTATAACGTCCTCCTGTAAAATGGTGGAGCAATCCAGATTTATACCGGCTTTTATGGCAGCGGCGGCAGTTTCAACCGGGCCTGCTAATGTTTTATGCGTTTGGAAAACATCATCCAGTGCGCCGCAATCAGTTACTACGTGGCCTTTAAAACCCCATTCTTTTCTTAAAATATCTGTAAGTAAGGTTTTATTGATAGAATTGGGCACGCCATTAATACTGTTATATGCCGCCATAACAGATTCAACACCATTGCTGACCAGTGCATGAAAAGCGTAAAGGTATGTTTCTCGCAAATCCTTTTCATCCACAATCGCGTCAAACGAATCGCGTACAGCCTCGGGGCCGCTATGTACCGCGAAGTGTTTTGCTGTTGCCGATACCTTCAAATACTTTGGATCATCACCCTGTAAGCCTTTTACAAAGGCAGTTCCCATATGCGCTGTTAAAAAAGGATCCTCGCCATACGTTTCCTGTCCACGACCCCAGCGTGGGTCGCGGAAAATATTAATATTGGGTGTCCAAAAGCTTAAACCCATATATTGGATATGCCTGTCCTGCGCGATAGCCAGGTTATATTTAGCTCTAGCTTCGGTAGAGATCGCTGTACCAACCTGTTTCAGCAAATCATCATTAAAAGTAGCGGCCATGCCAATAGCCTGCGGATATATAGTGGCTTCACCCGCACGGGCAACACCATGTAAAGACTCGTTCCACCAATTATATGCAGGTATTCCTAATCGTGATACCGACTGACTGTTATAACCCAATAAAGACACTTTTTCTTTGAGAGTTAATCTTGATACCAGATCTTTTACACGAACATCTAAAGGCTGCGAATTATCTTTATAGATCAGTTTATCTTGCGCTTTTGCAGGATGTACAAACAACAATGAAGACCCCAGTAAAGCAGCTATAAATTGTATTTTCATTTAAATAATATTATGCACTAAAACTAGCCATAAAATATTATTTCTGCTGTAAAATTGACATTTAAAATGATAAATTCGCATGATAATCATTACTATGAAAAACTTTTTACTGATCGCTATACTAGCTATTTATAGTTCAACATGTTTATGCCAATCTGCGCCTAAACCTTATGGGCCATTGCCAACAAAGGCTCAATTAAACTGGCAGGAAACGGAAATGTATTGCATTGTTCATTGGGGGCCGGATACCTATACCAATAAGGAGTGGGGTTATGGAGATGAAGACCCTAAACTGATTGATCTTAAGCAATTCGACGCGTTACAGATAGTTAGTGCGGCAAAAGCGGGTGGGTTTAAGGGCATCGTAGTAGTAGCCAAACACCACGATGGTTTTTGCTTATGGCCAACTAAAACAACAGAACATAACATCAGCAAAAGCCCATATAAAAATGGCAAGGGTGATATTGTACGCGAATACCGACAGGCTTGCGACAAACTAAATATGAAAATGGGTATTTACTGTTCGCCATGGGATAGGAACAGCGCGATTTACGGCAAGCCGGAATACGTAACTAATGTTTTTCGTAAACAGATTACTGAATTATACACCAATTACGGCCCCTTATTTATTACGTGGTTTGATGGTGCCAATGGTGGCGATGGTTATTATGGAGGCGCTAGAGAAATGAGAACAATTGATCGCTCAACATATTATGACTGGCCAAATACCTGGGCTATTGTACGAAAGCTGCAACCAGGGGCAGCAATTTTTGGTGATGTTGGCCCGGATGTACGCTGGCTTGGTAATGAAAAAGGTGAAGCCGGCGAAACCAGCTGGGAGACCTACACGCCACACTCTCCTGACAGTACAAAAATGCCGGCAAATAGCTTTGTTAAATCTGATGAAGGAATAGAGGGCCATCGTGATGGAAAATACTGGATGCCTGCTGAATGTGATGTAGCGTTAAGACCGGGATGGTTTTACCATAAGAGCGAGGATGGCAAATCCAAATCGCCAAAGGAACTACTGAATCTATATTATAAAAGTGTAGGAAGAGGGGCGTGCCTTGATTTAGGTTTATCGCCGGACCAAAGCGGAAGGTTGCCAATTGATGAGGTGGAGACATTACGTAAGTTCGGGGCAATTTTAAGAAATACCTTTAACACCAATATTGCACAAGGCGCATCATTAAAGGCCAGCAATATTAGGGGAGGAAACGCAACACTATATGGCCCTAAAATGTTATTAGACAATGATCGTTATAGCTACTGGGCAACCGATAATAATGTAAAAACACCTGAATTGACAATTGATATGCATCACAATAAAACCTTTAATATCATCCGTTTACGCGAAGATATTAAACTAGGTCAACGTATTGACAGTATTGCAATTGATGCATGGCACTCTGGTAAATGGAAACAGATTGCAACAGCAACAAGCATTGGTGCTAATAAACTGATACGCTTACCACAAGATGAAAACACAAGTAAAGTACGATTAAGAATTATAAAATCAGCCGCTTGTATCGCTTTAAGTGATTTCGGTTTATACAAAGAAACCATTGAGTAGTCACCCGTTTTAATTAAAATTTTAAAGAATGCAAGGTTTAAATAAAGTTATTATTTGTTTGGGATTAACATTTAGTTGTTTGCCTGTTTTTGCACAAGTTGCCCCATACGATACCACAAACAAACCACAATTAATATCGAGGCAATTTAAATTTACTGAGGGCGCATCTACGGATAAATATGGCAATGTGTTTTTTACAGATCAACCCAATAACAAAATATGGGAATATGATACCAACGATAAGTTATCAGTATTTTTAGACAGTGCGGGCAGATCAAACGGCATGTATTTTGATCACTATGGTAACCTGGTTACCTGTGCCGATGAACATGATCAATTGTGGAGCATCAGTCCCAAAAAGAGAATAAAAATATTGCTAACCAACTTTAACGGCCACTTAATGAACGGCCCCAATGATATTTGGATAGATGCCAAAGGTGGTATCTATATGACCGACCCATACTATCAACGTAAGTACTGGACAAGGACTAAATCAGACTTAGATGGGCAAAAGGTTTATTATCTACCTAAAGGCAGCCATCAACCTATAATAGTTGATAGTATTATTAAAAAGCCTAATGGTATTGTAGGTACAATGGATGGTAAATATTTATACGTTGCGGATATTGGCGATAATAAAACATATAAATACACCATCAACAAAAACGGAACTTTAAGCAATAGAGTGCTGGTAATTGAACAAGGTGCTGATGGTATAACACTTGATGAAGATGGCAATATTTATTTATGCGGAAACGGCGTAACTATTTACAATCTTTCAGGTAAAAAGATTGGACATATCGCAATTAATGAACCTTGGACAGCCAATTTATGCTTCGGCGGTAAGAACAAAGATGTATTGTTTATCACAGCATCAACAGCTATATATATGGTAAAAATGAACGTAAAAGGGGTGGAGTAGTTAATTAAAAACGGGCAGCTTTATTGTAAAAGTTGAGCCTTGGTTTTCAATGCTATCTACTTCAATTTTTCCTTTGTGCCTTTCAACTATCTGCTTCACAATGCTTAATCCAAGCCCGGTTGATTGTTCACCATGGATGCCTGTGCGGCCAGCTTTCGAAAAACGCTCAAATAAATGTGGAAGCATGTCTTTAGGTATCCCTAGTCCATGATCTTTTACCTCAATAATAGCCATCTTATTTGCCTTGTCTAGCTGAATTTCTATCTTATCATTCTCCTTTGAGAATTTAAGTGCATTGCTAATCAGGTTATCCATCACCCGATGGAATTTCTCTTTATTAATTTCAACATACAGTGGAATATAAGAACTATTGAAAGTGATGATACTATGGGTTTCGTTGTGTATTTTCCAGCTATCAATAATCTTCCTGATAAATACGTTCAAATCAACCTGGGTAGTCTCTATTGTATTTTGATCATCGTTTCGGGCAGCTTCAAGCAAATCAAGAATTATCCCCCTGGCCTTTACACATGATTCTTTGATAATATTGATATTGTCGCGGGTTTCGTCATCAAGGTCGTCCATCTCCATAATCATAGCGGTTGATTCTACAGCAGCCAATGGATTACGCAAATCATGCGCGACCATTCCTAACACCTGGTCTTTAAAGCTGGCCGCGTTTTCAATCTCGTTGTTCTTTTCACGTATCTCAATAACCTGTTTGTAGTAATTGGCTTTGTAAGAGTAAAAATAGCGTGAGGTTAAATAAAAGCCACATAACAGGATAATAGAGATCAGCTCGTTATACACTATCTCAGTAGGGCTGGCCTGCGCGTAAATTAACATTGATGTAAAAACTACCGCAATAGCGATTATAAGCAGGATGGTTTCGTATAATTCAAAAACAAACACTACGCTAATAATTACAAGCGGCAGCATATAAAGTGTTAGCGCGTTACTTGGATCGGACGTGGCAATAAAACTTGATATAATGCCGCATGCTATCAGGTATAAGGAGAATAAGAAAATGAAAACGCTTATTACAGCGAGTGGTTTACGGTTTCTTTTATAATAAGCTATCAACAAATAACTACAAATAAAAAAAAGAGGTGTCACAATTATATACAGCCAATTGGTGTAATCAAACTCTGGGAAATTTTGCGCCTTGGTAAGGCTCTCCGGAAAGATAAGATATAGCGATCTGATGATTAAATTAAGCACCAAAAATATAGCGCTGCAAGTGCGAACCGCTATCAAATTTTGTAGCGTATAATTATTACGATATGCGATTGCATACTTATTAGGAAGCTTTTTTAAAGATAAGGTGTTCAATTTTATAGCTGTAAGGTGTAGGCAAAAATAAAGAAATTAAAAGATAAAGACGTCTTGAAATTCTATTGATCAATCACACAGCATATAAAACTATTTAACAAGGATATTTGTTGTATTTATCGTAAACTTCTTTTGCCAAAAGGGCATGTGTTTTTGATTTTAAATGACAATATTTCACAAACGCATTGATGGTAGGCTTTTTGAATAGTATTAATCACTATGAACTTTAACAACTTTACAATTAAAGCACAGGAAGCTGTACAAAAAGCTTCTGAAATAACCAGCGGCAACCAGCAGCAGGCAATTGAACCTGCCCATTTGCTGAAAGGCTTATTGCTGGTTGATGAAAACGTTATATCTTATTTATTAAAAAAATTAAACGTTAACCTTAACCGGTTAAACGAGATATTGGATCAGCAAATTGCATCATACCCGAAAGTTAGCGGGAGCAATGTTTATTTATCATCTGCATCAAACACGGTTCTGCAAAAGGCACAATCATATTTAAAAGAGTTTAAAGATGATTTTGTATCAGTTGAGCATATCTTGTTGGGTATTTTAGCCACAAGCGATGCAACCAGCAGCGTACTGAAGGATTTTGGCGTAAACGAAAAGGATCTTAAAAAAGCAATCCTTAGTTTGCGTGGCGATAATAAGGTGACCGATCAAAATGCGGAGGCAACTTACAATGCCTTAAATAAATATGCCCGTAACCTTAATGAATATGCAGAATCAGGCAAACTTGACCCGGTTATTGGCCGGGATGAAGAGATTAGGCGTGTGATTCAAATTCTATCCCGCAGGACTAAGAACAACCCAATTTTAGTGGGTGAGCCGGGTGTAGGTAAAACTGCTATAGCCGAGGGTATAGCGTTTAGAATTATTAAGGGCGATGTACCTGAAAGTCTGAAAACAAAGACTGTTTATTCGCTTGATATGGGTTCGCTGATCGCGGGAGCTAAGTACAAAGGCGAATTTGAGGAGCGATTGAAATCCGTAATAAAAGAAGTTATTCAGGCTGATGGTGAGATCATTTTATTTATTGATGAGATCCACACCTTAGTAGGTGCTGGTGGTGGCGAAGGCGCTATGGATGCGGCTAATATACTAAAACCAGCCTTAGCTCGTGGCGAATTACGAGCTATTGGCGCAACCACTTTAAACGAATACCAAAAATATTTCGAAAAAGATAAAGCGTTGGAACGCCGTTTCCAGATGGTGTTGGTTGATGAACCAGATACACAGGATGCTATCTCTATCCTTCGTGGATTAAAAGAGCGTTACGAAGCACACCATAAAGTGCGAATAAGAGATGAAGCAATTATTGCTGCTGTTGAGATGTCGCAACGCTATATTGCTGACCGGTTTTTACCGGATAAGGCTATAGATTTAATGGATGAGGCCGCATCAAAACTACGTTTGGAAATGGATTCCGTACCGGAAGCCGTGGATGAACTGGACCGTAAAATAATGCAGCTGGAGATTGAGCGCGAAGCTATTAAACGTGAAAAAGACACCCATAAAGTGTCTGCTTTAAGCGAGGAGATAGCGAACCTATCAGCTGAGCGTGACTCATTACGTGCCAAATGGCAGGGGGAAAAAGATTTGGTAGATGGCATCAACCTAAAAGTTGAGCAAATTGAAAACTACAAACTGGAAGCCGAACAAGCTGAACGCGCCGGAGATTATGGCAAAGTAGCCGAATTACGCTACGGTACTATTATTGAAGCGCAGGCAGAAGTTGAAAAACTTAAGGCCGCATTGTTAGAGAACCAATCCGATAGCCGAATGCTGAAGGAAGAAGTCACTGCCGATGATATTGCAGGCGTGGTTTCACGATGGACAGGTATCCCGGTGAGCAAAATGATTCAAAGTGAACGAGAGAAGTTACTGAATCTGGAAGATGAGCTGCACAAACGTGTAGCAGGGCAGGAGGAAGCAATTGAAGCGATAAGCGATGCTATCCGCCGCAGCCGTGCCGGGTTGCAAGATAAGAAGAAACCTATCGGCTCTTTTATATTTTTGGGTACAACAGGTGTTGGTAAAACAGAGCTTGCAAAAGCCTTAGCTGATTACTTATTTAACGATGAGCAAGCTATGGTGCGAATTGATATGAGTGAATACCAGGAACGCCATGCGGTATCGAGATTAATTGGTGCGCCTCCGGGTTATGTTGGTTATGATGAAGGCGGACAATTGACAGAAGCCGTTCGTCGCAGACCATACAGTGTGATTTTGCTGGATGAAATTGAGAAAGCTCACCCGGATGTATTCAATATCTTATTACAGGTATTGGATGATGGCAGGCTGACCGATAATAAAGGTCGGGTGGTGAATTTTAAAAACACCATTATTATCATGACCTCTAATATCGGGTCAAATATTATTCAGGAAAATTTCCAGGATTTGGAAGACGATAACCGCGATAGCATCATCGCGAAAACAAAGAACGAGTTGTTTGATCTGTTAAGAAAAACTATTCGTCCGGAGTTTTTGAACAGGATAGATGAGATCATCATGTTTACCCCGTTAACCCGTAACGAAATAGGCGAGATTGTTAAACTGCAATTTAAACAAGTGCAATCAACCCTTGCCGAAATGGGCGTAACGCTTGAAGCATCTGATGAAGCGCTTGACTGGCTGGCTCAGTTAGGTTATGATCCGCAATTTGGCGCAAGGCCGTTAAAAAGGGTGATACAAAAACGGATATTGAATGAGTTATCCAAACAAATCCTATCCGGCAAGGTTGATCGAGACAGCAAAATAAAACTTGACGTATTTGATAACAATTTTGTTTTCCTAAATACGTCAGAAACTGCCGAAGTTTAATACAATTAAATCCATCATATAAGTAAAAAGAGCTTCCTTTTTCGGGAAGCTCTTTTTTTATCTGCAAATTATTGTTGCTTTTTATCGTCAGTTTTTGTCGGTGCTTGTCTGGCAGGAGCCGGTTTACCTCGTCCTTGCTGAGTAGGTGTTTTATTCAAATTATTACCACCCTGCGTCCTTTGACCATTAAAGCCACCAGGTACTTTTGGCACATTGTTATTTGTAGGTACCTTTGGTATATTACTGTTTGCCTGTGCTGCATTAGGCCTACTAAAATTACTGTTAGGGCCACGTTGTATAGTGGTATTTGCACCTGTATTATTACTATTATTATTTGGCGTATTAACAGCAGGCCTGCTACCATTGGTATTATTATTAGTATTACTGTTTGTTGCGCTATTGTTTGGCCTGGTAAAACCATTATTAAAGCCTCGTTGTGCAGGGGCATTGTTATTACCCTGCGGTCTTGCAGTATTATTGAATCCTCTTGGATTTTGGGAATGATCGGGGATATGTTTCTCGTTTACTGCCTGTAGCTCTTTTGTGGTTGGCCTTACATTAACACCACCCGGGCCATTATAACTAACACGTGCATGCGGGCTTGTTTGCACCACCGTACGGTCAACAAATGTATTATGCACAACAGTTACATTAACACGTACCACTGCAGTATTGTATCTGAAGTGTCCTCCAGACCAATTTCCACCGTAATAGCCGTGGCCGCCATATCCATAACCGTAATATATTCCACCATAATAACCAACATCACTTCCCCAGTATCCCGCGTGGAACATATAACGGTTACCCTCGAATCCCCAGTAAGGTGGGGTCCATAACAGTCCTACTTGTGGTGGTGCAACCCAGCTACCATTTACCCAATAGTAACCACCGGCAGGGTTATAAGCCCAGTAGCCCGGTTGCCATAAATAGCCATCAACAGGGCATTCGGGCTGCTCATCAGTTCTTAAAACAGGAGGAGCGTTATCAGTGTAAACTGGTTGATCCGATTCGTCATCTGCTTGTTGATCGTTATTCGCAGTTTGGCCCATTGCAGCCGGAACGGGAGGGCCAGATGGTGCTTGCTCATTAAACTTACCAAATGCAAGGCAATTGTTAAGGTTTGTAACGTTGTAGCCCTGTATTAATTCAGGCTCCCAGGTCTGGGCAACTTTATCATAATAATATAATGTATTCTGATCTACATTATAGGAGAAGGTATACATGTTTACTGTTTGCCCAAAAATCTTGGTATCAAGTGTTAGCTGATAAGCATTACCGCCGGATGGGTCCATCTGGGTGATCACCAGGTTTTTATGGCCAGGTGCTATAGTCGCTTTAGCACGGTTGGTATTGCTAACCAAGTCAATAAAGGCATCTTTAAATAAAATGGCGGCATCATCCTGTGCCAAAACTTCCTGACCGCTTTGCGGGTCTACAACATAAATAACTGCTGTTGGATGTGTATCTGTAACCTGGTTTTGAGCACTGCATACGCCACAGGCAATAGCCAGAAATAGAACGGTAAAATTAAAAGACTTCATTTTTTAATTAGAGGAAAGTTATAAACTATATAAAACAAATTTTTATTATAAAACTTTAAATATACCCCAATTATTGATATTAATAATTGTTTTTACTGAATAATAACGCGCAATAAATTATTAATTAAATATTTAATAGAAGCAACTCCTTTAAATTATCAATAGTTAAATCGAAAACAAACACATGGTAAGCTGGTTATTATTTTAATAGCTAATTAAAATAACCATGACAACATATAACAATCTTGTAGAAGCCACTAATGATTTAATGAAACGCGGATATACCGCCAACTTAAGCTTAGATGACGATACCATCGACGATAAGGAAAATCATATTAAAATGACGGCTGATGATTTTGTTATTGATGAGTTCTATCGTTTTGAAGGTATAAGCAATCCGTCGGATATGTCGATTGTTTATGCGGTAACATCTGATAAATATCACTTAAAGGGGGTATTGATTAACGCGTTCGGCACTTATGCCAATACCAGTTCATCAGCTGTGCATGCGAAATTAAACCATGAGCAAATCAGCGGACACCTACACCGCAAAGATCAACCCACTGCCGATAACAAAGGTGGGAGTGGTGGCATCAATAATGGTAATAATAGTAGTGTGAGCTAATCACCTGCTTTTAAAGCATTCAATATTTTTTTGCCACGCGATTGTATAGCTGCGGAACCATTAATCATTAAGAATTGCAGTTGATTAGTAAGTTCTTCAGCAATCCATGGGTAACGGTATCGTAAATTGCATAGTGCTTCAGCAGAAAATACTTTTACCGCTATTAAAACTTTGGGGGCTATCATCCAATCAAAATACTGCTCTATAATGGGTTCAAGATTTTTATTTTGCAGTTGCTCTTTTACCAATGGATGTATTTTAGGTGATGTAAAGTGCATAATTATTTTGGCGTAATGCCGTTGGCAACTTGGATAGTTAACTTTTGTAAATTGAGTTAGCAGGTAATCAATTTCAGTTAAACAGGCTAATGGGTTAGATAATATCAAATTTTCCAACAACCAAGCCGCTCGAAACTCAATAGTTTTATTTGGGTAGAAAGTAAGGTCAATCAAATCACGTAAAGGCAATCCTTACTCTATGAGTATCGCCTTTAGTTTATTAATCTTAGTTTTGCCAAAAGTAGTGGTCAAGTGTTTAATTAACTCTGTTTGCGTCATCATCATACAAAAATAAGTAGTTGATTTTAACCTTAAAATCAAAAAATTTATAACCTTACGCCAAAAATTATACATTTGTTCACTCGTTTTTAAACGGGGTATTACCATATGGTTAAATTTAATCGATTCATACTTGATAACGGCCTTCGCGTAATTATTCACGAAGATCATACAACACCGATGGCTGTGCTAAACATACTTTATGATGTTGGCGCACGCGATGAAAACCCTGAGCAAACCGGTTTTGCGCATTTGTTTGAACACCTGATGTTTGGCGGTTCAGTCAATATCCCGAGCTATGATGAACCGCTGCAAAGGGTAGGAGGCGAGAATAATGCCTTCACCAGCAATGATATTACCAATTATTATATTACTCTGCCATCGGCCAATTTAGAAACCGCTTTTTGGTTGGAGAGTGACCGCATGCTTAACCTGGCGTTCAGCAAAAAAAGCCTTGAGGTACAACGTAATGTGGTTATTGAGGAGTTTAAGCAGCGCTACCTAAACCAGCCTTATGGTGATGTTTGGTTAAAGCTGCGCCCTTTGGTTTATAAAAGACACCCTTATCGCTGGGCAACCATTGGCGAAAAGATAAAGCATATTGAGGATGCCAAAATAGAGGATGTAAAAGCATTTTTCAAGAAACACTATAACCCGCAAAATGCCATTATGGTTGTTGGCGGCGATGTTACTTTAGCGCAGGTGAAAGAACTTTCAGAAAAATGGTTTGCCCCGATCCCCGCAGGAGAAAAATATCACCGTAGTCTGCCACAAGAGCCTGAACAACACGACGAACGCCGCGAAACGGTTACCGCCAAGGTACCTTTGAACGATGTTTATATCGCTTTCCAGATGGAAAGCCGTTTAGATCCTTCTTACTATGCTACGGAGTTAATGTCGGATATATTATCACGCGGACATTCATCACGTTTATATAAAAGCCTGGTTAAGGAAAAACAAATATTTAGTGAAGTGCATGCCTACATTAGTGGTAGTTTAGATACCGGGATGTTTGTATTTGAAGGAAAACCTTTAGAAAACATCAGCATAGAACAAGCCGAAGCCGCTATTTGGGAGCAGTTAGAGATCCTGAAATCGGGCGAAATACCTGCTGACGAACTAACCAAAGTTAAAAACAAAACGGAATCAACCATAATATTCTCCGAAATGTCGCTGTTGGAAAAGGGGATGAACCTGGCCTGGAACGAACTACTTGGTGATGCCGATTTGATAAACCACGAAACTGAAAAATATCTTGCCGTTACCGCTGCCGATATAAAAGAGCAGGCCAACAAATTATTTAGAAGAGATAATTCATCAACACTTATTTACCTGGCTGAGAAATCAGAAAGCGCGGAGGTTGATGAAACCGAAACTATATCTGCTTAAATAATTTTTTTGAATAAGATTTCCGGTCTTTCCGATAATCGGCATCCGGGATAAAGAACCAAACATGTTAGAAAGAAAACAAGCGCCTGAGTTTAAGGCTATAGATCATATCAAATTATTACACCCAGAGCATACTAAATTAAGCAACGGCTGCAACGTTTATTGCTTTAACTCCGGCGATGCTGAACTGGTTCGGATTGAATGGATATTCGGTAATTTACGTTTTGATCCTGTCAAACCATTATTAAACGCATCGGTAAACAGCATGCTTACCGATGGTACCAAAACCATGAATGCCGCTCAAATTGCTGATGCTATAGATTTTTATGGCGCGTTTTTACAGGCTGAATATGGCTATGATAATTCAGAGGTAACATTATTTAGCCTAAATAAACACCTGGCGAGTACTTTGCCTATTGTAAAGGATATTTTCACCAACGCTATTTTTCCTGAAAAGGAATTGGAAACATATGTGCGCAATCAGCAACAAAAGCTACAAGTAAGCTTACAAAAGAACGATGTTGTTGCCCGTCGTAATTTTAATAAGGCTGTTTTTGGCGACACTATTTATGGTTTTGCCGCGCTTGCTGATGATTATAAAACGCTTAAGCGCGATGACCTGTTATTACATTATCAGCAAATGTATCAACCTTCAAATTGTACCATTATCATTGCTGGTAAAATAGAAAAGGAAACCCTGGATCTACTAATTTCCACCTTCGATAAAGGTTGGGATAATACTGATAAAGCAATTGATACAACACAGCCCCCTGTTACGCCGGCTGCCGAGCATTTTTATCTTACTGAAAAGCCCGATGCTTTGCAATCTGCTATTCGTATGGGTATGCCGCTTATCAATCGTACCCATCATGATTTTCCATCGGTACAGGTTTTAAATACTGTTTTGGGTGGATATTTTGGTTCGAGGTTAATGGCCAACATCCGCGAAGATAAAGGTTATACCTACGGGATAGGATCAGGCATGAGCTCATTAAAACATGCGGGTACACTATTCATCGCTACCGAAGTCGGTGCCGAGGTATGTAAAGCTGCTGTAACTGAAATTGAGAAAGAAATCAATACCCTTAAAACAGAATTGATACCTGAAGAAGAACTTGTCTTAGTGAAAAACTATCTGCTAGGCTCATTATTAGGCAGCCTGGAAAATGTTTTTTCTCATGCTGATAAGTTCAAGACATTGCATTTCGCTGGTTTAGGTTATGAATATTACGATCGCTATACCGAAGTCATTAAAACCATTAATGCCGATGAGCTCCTTAAGTTAGCTAATCAGTATCTGGATTTTGATAAATTTTATAAGGTGATCGTAGGTAAATATTGATAAACGGAATTATCATCCGCAAATCATCAAATCAATAATTCTAAAGTCGGGTATTCAAAACCCGATTTTTTTTGTACCTTTGTCCTGCAAATAATAAAATATTTGCCATGCAATCAAACCCCTCCAAATTTGTTGCCGAAGGTCTAACCTACGATGATGTCCTGCTACTTCCCGCTTACTCTGAAGTGTTACCACGTGAGGTTGACACCAGTTCTTATTTAACAAAAAAAATAAAAATAAACATACCACTGGTTTCAGCGGCAATGGATACTGTTACCGAAGCTGCTTTAGCGATTGCTATGGCGCAAGCCGGTGGTTTAGGTATGCTACATAAAAACATGAGCATCCAGCGCCAGGCTGATGAGGTTCGTAAAGTAAAACGTTCTGAAAGCGGCATGATACAGGACCCGGTTACACTACATGAAAATGCTTTATTGGGTGATGCTTTCAAAATAATGAAAGAATACCGCATTGGTGGTATCCCGGTAATTGACGGCAATGGCAAATTGAAAGGAATCCTGACTAACCGCGATCTTCGTTTTGAGAAAGACGCTACCAAACCGGTAAGTGAGATCATGACCAAAACTGATCTGATCACCGCGCCAAAAGGAACAACTTTAGTACAAGCTGAAGAGATCTTGCAAAACCATAAAATTGAGAAACTGCCTGTTGTTGATGCAAGCGGCGTTTTAATAGGTTTAATCACTTTTAAAGATATTCAAAAATTCAGAAATTTCCCGAATGCCTGTAAAGACGAGCATGGCCGCTTACGTGTAGGTGCCGCTGTGGGTGTTACTGCCGATACTATGGAGAGGGTAGAAGCATTATACAAAGCAGGTGTTGACGTTATTGCTATTGATACTGCTCACGGTCACTCATTAGGTGTAATCAATAAGTTAAAAGAAGTTAAAGCCGCATACCCGGATTTGCAAGTTATTGCAGGTAACGTAGCAACCGGTGAAGCTGCCTTAGCTTTAGCCAATGCAGGTGCGGATGGTGTAAAAGTGGGTATCGGTCCGGGTTCTATTTGTACAACCCGTATTATTGCCGGTGTAGGTGTACCACAACTATACGCAGTATACGAATGTGCCGAGGCTTTAAAAGGTACAGGTGTACCTGTTATTGCTGATGGTGGTATAAAACATACAGGTGATATCGCTAAAGCTATCGCTGCTGGTGCGGGATCAATTATGGCAGGTTCGTTATTTGCAGGTGTTGAAGAATCACCGGGTGAAAGCATCATTTACGAAGGCCGCCGTTTTAAATCATACCGTGGTATGGGTTCAATAGAGGCGATGGAATCGGGTTCAAAAGATCGTTATTTCCAGGATGTGGAAGATGATATTAAAAAACTGGTTCCTGAAGGCATAGTAGGCCGTGTACCATTTAAAGGAACGTTAGCCGAAGTAGTTTATCAATACGTTGGTGGCTTACGCGCCAGCATGGGCTATTGCGGTGCTAAGGACATCCCAACATTACAAAACGCTAAATTTGTTCGCATAACATCTTCAGGTATCCGTGAATCACATCCACATGATATTACGATAACTAAGGAAGCTCCGAATTATACAAGATAATAATATTCAATTCCCTCATTGTCATTCTGAGCGTAGCGAAGAATCTATACGGTGTAAACTACTTTACAGATTCTTCGCTACGCTCAGAATGACAATTTTGTGTACTGTACCTTGATACAAGTGAAACACCTGGTACATTCGGTACACTTTTTACCCTAAAAATACCCTTTAAAGTACCAAAAACGCAGTTATTAGACCTGTTTTTTACCTAAAATCGACCTTAAAAACCTCAAATTCGGCCTAAAAAACCTCGATTTTAGCTCATTTTTACCTTAAATTTCATCAAAAAAAGCACAAAATCCACCTTATTGTGTACTTTTTTATAGCAAATATGTTTCAAAATGAAACAGGAAAATTCTATTGTAAACGGTTTATTTACCTTTCTTTACAAACCACTTCTCCGGCTTTAGCCAATTGAAAGCCAGCGTTATCAATAAAGCCACCACGCATCCCGCCACTACACAAACCACCCGCTCCAAAGCGATGTACCAATGTTTGGTTTGCTCTACCTGTAAAGTAACGATGATCAATCCGGCAAGGGCGCTCCTGATCGTGCTGCTTATTTTTAATCCGATGCCTAAAAAAATGGTGATGGTAATACCTATGCAAATGATGGCCAGCTCGGGCAACTGAAGCGGGTAGAGGCAGATACCAACACCGCAACCCAATGCATTCGCTTTAATACGATCATAAGCCTGGTTGTTGGTGCTATCAAGCGAGGTTGCTAATGCCACTGAAACCAGCGACCAGTAAAAAGGGTATTGCGGAATTGCTGTATATAAAATATAGCAGATAATAACACCTAAGATGCATTTTACAATATAGATCACATGCGATAAATACTCCGATTTATTCAATTGAAAAATGCTCATGCATGTGCTAAATTATACAGGTGACCAATAAATTTCATAACAAATCAAAGTTAAATTATTTGCATAGTTTCGATCATTATTTATATGATTTAAACTTAATCAAAATTTCTTTTTTCCGTTTTATTCCTATCTTGCTACCTGATACTGACACTAAAATTAAGAAATGTCTCCAGCTGTATTATTATCCTTTATCATCGGTTACTTTTTGGTATTGCTGGTTATATCATACCTAACCTCGCGCAAATCCACCGATAACGATACCTTTTTTGTGGCCAACCGCAATTCAAAATGGTATTTGGTTGCCTTCGGGATGATCGGTACTGCGTTGAGTGGAGTTACTTTTATATCTGTTCCCGGTAAAGTTGGCGCACCAACTGGAGATCAATTCGAATACTTCCAGTTTGTGTTAGGTAACGCCGCTGGGTTTATTGTAGTGGCTACGGTATTGCTCCCATTGTACTATCGTTTACAATTAACCTCTATTTATAGCTATATTGAAGGCGTTTTAGGAAAGTGGAGCTATAAAACCGCTGCGGGGATATTTTTAATCAGTCGCATTATTGGCTCGGCGTTTCGGCTTTATTTGGTGGTGATCGTGTTGCAGAAGTTTATTTTTGATAGTTATCATATTCCTTTCGCCGTTACCGGGATGATATGCCTGCTGCTCATCTGGCTGTACACTTTTAAAGGTGGATTAAAAACTATTATTATCACCGACAGTTTGCAAACGCTGTTCCTGGTATCATCGGTATTCTTATCCATCTATTTTATCTGCCGAAGCCTTAATTTAAACGCTATTGATGCCTTCGAGGCGGTGAAAAACAGCAGCTACTCTAAAATATTCTTCTGGGATAATTTCATGACCAGTAAGTTCTTTTTCGCCAAAGCATTTTTAGGGGGCATGTTTATTACCATCGCTATGGTAGGCCTCGATCAGGATTTGATGCAGAAGAACCTCAGCTTGAAAAATATCCGCGAAGCGAAAAAAAACATGTTCAGCTTTACGGCTGTTTTCGTGGTGATCAATATTTTCTTTTTAAGTGTGGGTGCTTTGCTATATATGTATGCCGCTCACTACGGTATTAAGGTTGATAAAACAGATTATCTATATCCAACCATCGCCCTGCAATATTTGGGTATAGTACCCGCTATGATATTTATGCTGGGATTAACCGCGGCTACTTTCGCGACTACAGATTCAGCATTAACGGCTTTGACTACATCTTTTTGCGTTGATTTTTTAGGCTTCGCGAAAGGTGATACCATGAACAGTAAGAAAAAAGTGAATACCCGGCATTTTGTGCATGTGGGCTTTTCGTTTTTAATGTTGTTAACCATTATCATATTTAACGCTATTAATAATAAAGCTGTGGTTACGGCTATTTTCTCGGTAGCATCGTATACTTATGGGCCTTTGTTGGGTTTGTATTGCTTCGGGTTGTTTTTTAGTAAGCGACAGGTTTTTGATAAACTGGTGCCGTTTATTTGTTTGATCTCACCGGCAATATGTTACTTTTTAAGTTCACACTCAAGCCAGTTATTCGGTTATACTTTTGATAACGAGCTGATTATTGTTAACGGGCTGATCACCATGCTTGGCTTGCTGATCACTTCATCTCCCAAAACAAAAATCGTAGTTTCCAATTAATACTTTTACTCTATTTATATATACTATGACAAATGATGATAAAATAAGGCGCGCGTTTGAAAATAAAGACTGGCAGGAAATTAAGGTTACCGACTCCTGGCAGATATTTAAAATAATGGCTGAGTTTGTTGATGGCTTTGATAAACTGGCTAAGATAGGGCCGTGCGTATCTATATTCGGTTCGGCGCGTACGCATAATGATAATAAATATTATCAAATATCTGAGACCTGTGCCCGCTTACTTTCTGAGCGTGGTTATGGTGTAATTTCTGGTGGTGGGCCAGGTATTATGGAGGCAGCTAACAAAGGCGCTTTTGAAGCCGGTGGTAAATCAGTAGGCTTAAACATAGAGTTGCCATTTGAGCAGTTTCACAACAGGTACATCGACCGGGATAAAATACTGGACTTTGACTACTTTTTTGTACGTAAGGTAATGTTTATGAAGTACTCGCAAGGTTTCATTGTATTGCCGGGTGGCTTTGGTACCATGGACGAAGCTTTCGAAGCGATGACCCTGATCCAAACCGGGAAGATAGCCCGTTTTCCGATTGTTTTTGTTGGGGTAGATTACTGGGGCGGACTATTTGATTGGGTTAAAAAGAATATGCTGGAGCATGAACATAACATAGCGCCTGATGACCTGAATTTGTATCGTTTAGTTGATACCGCCGAAGAGGCAACAGATCATATTTTCCGTTTCTACGATAAATATGTGCTGAAACCTAACTTTTAAACGTGCTAATAAGATTGGTACAATAGTTGCATTGTTTGCTGTATATAAAATTATAACCAAATAATCTAACATAAAACCATGAGCACAAAAAGCACTAAACCTGAAACAAAAGGATTTTTTGAAAAGGTTAAAGAAACAATTGAAAATCTTTGGGATGATACAAAAGACAATGCCGAAGAGTTAAAAGATAAAGCAGAAGATAAATTAAACAGCGCTAAGAAGTCGGTAGCGGATAAAAAGAAGACAGTTGCTGAAAAGACTACTATCGCAAAAGCTACCATTGAACACAAAGCATCTGCTGCTGCAACTAAAGCTAAAAGTACAGCTGCTGCTGTAAAAGCAAAAGCTGATACCAAAGCGAAAGAGATAACTGCCAAAGCAAAAACTGAAGTTGCATCTGCTAAAAAAGAAGCGGCCAGCGTAAAAGCTAAAACAGTTGCCAAATCAAAAACAATAAGCGATAAAGCAAAAAGCGAAACCGCTACGGCTAAAAAATCAATAGCTGCAAAAACAGGTGCCGCTAAAAGTGCTGTAAAAAAAGCGGTTGCTGCGAAGTAACCATTGTACCTCTCCGAAAATATTTGAAATATAAAAAGGCGATGAATTTCATCGCCTTTTTATGTTTCAAATAACAGGTATTTTCTCTTTTAAATTAAAACCTATAATTTATGCGATTGTTATTATAGCATTGCTAACCATAAACTATAATAACATGGCAAAATATTCAGAAAAAGCAGAGGAAAAAGTAGAAAAAACCATGCACGAAATGAAGGAGGGGAAGCTTAAAAGTGGCAACAGCGATAAAAAAGTAACCTCACGAAAACAGGCCATCGCGATAGGATTATCTGAAGCGCGAAAAGAAGGGGCAAAAGTGCCTAAAAAGAAATCTTAATAATGAAAAGAGGCTGTCTCAAAAGTGAGGCGGCCTTTTTTTATTTTAAGACGATTTTCGTAACTTAAAGTCATGGGAGCGAAAGTAGTTTTTAAGCCATATGACCCTGACCAGTTAACGGTGCTGCCGTAT
>Ga0302301_1000053_pt1 | contig 132545 bp, 69 predicted proteins | sample III_Palsa_E1_2_FD_194544 | JGI IMG/M metagenome (GOLD analysis project Ga0302301, IMG submission 194544) | Peat permafrost microbial communities from Stordalen Mire near Abisko, Sweden - III_Palsa_E1_2 | ecosystem: Environmental > Terrestrial > Soil > Palsa > Peat permafrost | place: Sweden... | reverse complement strand
GGAATATTTCTGATTCCATGTGTACCTACAGTGGCCTACAATGCAATGGAAACGGTGAAATAACAAATTGGGTTGTGACTGGACTAAGTGATCCACTTCCAGCTTTTTTGGGAAACTTCACCAGTGTCGTGTTCATCACTGCGGGTGGATCATCTTATGTGCCCATCCCGGATGAAATTTACACGATGACCAACCTCCAAACCCTGTATGTCATTGCAGCATTTGGAAGCGCGTCCAACGCAACGATCCCTACGGAAGTGGGCTTATTAACCAACCTGAAGTTCTTCAACATTTTGTACAATGGCATGATGGGCACGATCCCCACAGAGGTCGGGCTACTGACCAATCTGACCTCCATGTCCCTCCTTTTCAACCAACTGACTGGCACGATCCCCACAGAGTTCGGCAAACTGTCCTTGCTCAATAACCTTGCTCTTGTGAACAGTCAATTGTCGGGCACCGTGCCAACCGAATTCGGTACAGCGTCTCACCTTTCCTCTCTGGGCTTAGATGCCAATCAGCTGACTGGCACGATTCCAACAGAGTTCGGAAAAAATTCTCATCTGACTTCTTTGAGCATATCTCATAACCAATTGGTTGGCATAATCCCAACCCAGCTTGCCAATCTCACAGAGTTCAATTACCTTGATCTGAGTCACAATTCTCTCACGGGCATCTACCCATCGGCACTGTTTAACCCACTGATTCAGAATTCTGTGGCCACTCTGAACAACAATAATCTGTATGGACCCATCCCCGATTTGTCAAACAATCTTTATGGATTTACTGCGCATTTCGCATCCAATCCAGACATGTGTATCATTCCCAACGCGGGTTATAGTGGAGTCAGCTTTGATCAATCAGCTCCCGCATGTGTTTATTGTATTGGAGAAGATCCAACCACTAGCACCATCACAGCCACTACCACAGCTACCGCTCACGTCACCACTACCATCACCACTACACAAGCTTCTGCCACCATCACCATCACGACCTCAGGCCCACCACCACCTGCATGCACAGCTGTGGTCAGTTCCTACATATCCAACAAATGTCCTGGAGTCCTACCCACACCTGCCTGACCACTTTTTTTTTCTCTCTCTCGACATCACTTGCTTTCATTTTTTTTCAACAACAACCAAAATAAATAAATAAACAACATCTTTTTTTTTCTTCATTCTTTTTTTTGTCTCCATTCTCTCTTTGGGGATTTTTTTCACAATGGGTTGGTTTGCCAGAGGAGATGATGGTTGAAATCATCGTTGGTGGATGTACCATGGACAGCGGCTGTCACCATCAACCTGATCTGTCCCTGAAGGACATTCACCGGCTTGTTGGCATCGATGATCTCCCATGACGAATCCACCAACTTCATGAACTGCTCTCTGGCCTTGGTCTGCATGTCCTTGGTTTCATATTTCTCCAATCCAAATCCACCCCTCTTGGCAGACTCCTCAATGGTCAAATCCAGGTAGATGGTCATGTCAGGTCGGGGGAGTCCTGCGTCGGGAGCCTTGCACCAATCAGGATCCAATCCTTTGGCCGCAGAGAAGGCCACACCCGAGTAAGCATACCTGTCCGCCACCACGGTGACACCTTCAGCCAGGAGCTTCTTGATCTTGGTGATCACCTCCCAGCGGTTGGCAGAGAAGAGTAAGTGAAGGCACTTGTCATCCATGTCAGTTGTGTTGGTGAGATAACCATTGATCATCTTGCCAATCTCAGTGGTCCTGTCGGGGAACTTGAACCACACCGCGGTCTTGGGACCATACAAATGGTTCAAAAAGTCCACAACTTGAGTGGATTGAGTGGTCTTGCCACAACGATCACCCCCCTCGAACACAATGAAGGCTCCTCTCTGGCCAACACGAGGTGTCCATGCGGTACGGAGATGGGTGATGACCCGATCCGCTGTGTCCTCTTTAGCGCTGTTGTCAGACATGGCCCGTTCTTTTTTTTGTCGTCGTCGTATCACAAAGAGAAGGAGGAGGAGAAGGAGAAGGAGGTTTGGCGAAATATTTAAAAAAATGAAGTGCATCTTTTTTCCCCCTTCTCTTCACAACTCTTTCGTGAAGTATTACTCCCATTTTTTATTTTATTTTATTTTTTTTAATTTTAGTTGCAACCTTTGTCTTCTTTTTTTCTTAAATATTTTCTGGAGCCCCCCCCTCCCAAAAAATGCGGCTGTGGCAATCATGGGTGTCCATGAAAATGCTGATGTTCCTTGTGTCTATGATGATGATGGTGATGACGGTGAGGGCTCAGACACCACTGGCCACAAGTCAACGAAATGTGATTGACGTTTGGTATAAAGGGTTAGACAGTCATGATGTAGGGGTCTTGGGTTGGAACACAACTCACAATCTCTGTAACTCAGGATCTGCGGGCACTGGGGGTTTCATCGTCTGTGATGGTACTACTCAGGAGATCACTCAATTTACACTGGGAGAACTCCATCTAGATGCCTTGATTCCAGCCAATTTTTCCATCCTCACCACCCTGACAGAATTCAGCTACACACAAAACACGACTGGCCCTTTCCCCACCGAGTTCTTTGCCAATATGACCCAGATGACCAACTTGTTTTTACAAGGCCCCTTTAACAATTCACTCCCGACAGAGATTGGAGTTATGTCCAACCTCGTGAATCTGTGGTATACAAACACCCTTGGTCCAGAGATGTTTATCCATGTCAATATCACCCTGCCAGTAAAACAACTGGAGATCCTGACCCAATTGCAGACCATCACCATTTATGGGAGAACGTTTCAACCACCGTCACCGCCCCTCAGCCTGGTCAATCTCACCCAACTGCAGACGGTTTCACTGGGTGGTGTGGATATGGAAGGTACCTTCCCCACCTACTTGTTTGGCCAAGGCAGCAACATTTTCAGCTTGGATCTGAATTTTGCAGGCCTGAATGGAACCCTACCCTCCATGCTCTTTGATTCCACCATCTTCCCCAACTTGAACCATCTTGACCTATCCAACAATTTGTTAGTGGGAACCATCCCAACCACCTACTCCACGTCCAACATGGCTTATTTAGATGTGTCCTCAAACCAACTTTGCATCCTTTGTGCCCTTCCCACCTCCCCTACCGAATGTTCCCTTTGTGGCTCCATCACCTTTCGATACGACATGACCATGCCTCACTGTAATTATACCCTGCGTCTATCCCAATTTGACAGCGGTACGGATGATTACATTGATGATTATGAGGAGACCCCAGAGGTCACGGTGACAGTGTCAGCCACTGTAACAACCACTATCACTGTAACGACCACAGGCTCACCTTGTACCACCACCACTGCATCTCCACATATTACTACTACTACAACATCAACACCGACACCAACGCCAACGACGACAGCCTCTTCTTGTTTACAATTAAAAAACACTTTCAAGACACAAAAGTGTTGTGATTATCTACCACTTTAAAAAAAACAAAAAAAATCTTTTTTTATTTTTATTTTCTTTTGTGATGTACACCCCACTCTCCTCTCATTCACTGTCTTTTTTTGCGCGGTCTATTGCATCTATTGGCGTCATCTGGTATTTTTTTGAAAAACAAAGAGAGAGAAAAAAGAGAGGAAAAAGAAAATTCACAATGCACCGACCTGTGGGCATCACTTTCACGATGTCGCTTATGCACATGATGACGGTGGTGATGGTGATGGTCAGGGCCCAAACACCCTTAGCCTTGAATCAGAGAGATATAATTAATACGTGGTACAAATCAATGGAAGCCAGTGACAAGGCTCAATTAAATTGGAACACCACGTACAGTATCTGCACTGTGTCATCAAATGCAAGTGACTTTATCACATGCAACACCACGACACAAGAGATCATCACGTTTGACATGGGGAGTGGAGTGGTTAATTTAAATGCATCCATCCCAGCCAGCTTCGCCAACCTGACCACCTTGCAGAATTTTGCCTGGGATCAAAATGTCTTGGGATCTTTCCCCACCGAATTTTTTGCAGGAATGACCCAAATGGAAATTCTCTTGTTACTGGGAGCCTTCAACAACTCTCTGCCCCCAGAAATTGGAGCCATGACCCAGCTCATGTACATGTCGTACACAAATCTGCTTGTTTCTGGAAATGAGGATATCGCATTCACCTTTCCATGGGCACAAGTGCAGTCATTGACACAACTTCAATACTTGATCGTGATTTTGGAACCTGCCTATCCATTTCAGTTGTTCAGTGCTGTCAATTTAACTCAACTGACAACACTCGGATTGTCTGGTGTAAACATGACTGGGCCCTTTCCATCCTATTTGCTTGAACAAGGCAATCTCACTTCACTCGGTTTAGCAAATGTAGGCCTGACAGGAACCATCCCCACTGAACTGATCAACAGTCCTCTTGCCTTAAAATTGCAATCCCTCGAGCTGGATGAAAATTCTTTGGTGGGAACCATTCCCTCTGAACTATTCAACACCACCCTCTTCCCTGCGCTTCAAACTCTCAATTTCGAACAAAATTCGCTAGAGGGGACCATCCCAACAGAGTGGACGACCTCGGGAGTGACTTCCTTGAGAGTCAGCGAAAACGATCTGTGCATAGTCTGCACAACCCCCACTCCACCTCACGGTTACTCTGATTTCGAGCATGATGTGTTTCCTCAATGCAATTACACCGCTCATCTGATTTTATCGTCAAACAGTCAAGAAAATAGTGTGATCACCACCACCACAACAACATCAATGGCAACGACTACAACACCCTCCATTGTTCCAACAGCTACAGTCACAGCTACAACTACAGAAACCATCACAGTCACCATGACTCTCGTCCCAATGACCACGACCCCTGTAGCTACAACCACAGCGACGACGCCGACATTTTATTGTCGTCAACTGAAAGACAACTTTCAAACGCACAAATGTTGTGACTATTTGCCTCTTTGAACTTTTTTTTGTTGTTGTTGTTGTTGAAATGATCACACCAACGAATGGAAAAAAATAAAAAAAAGTATGTTCTGAAAAAAAATTATTATTATTATTATCATTACAAATGAGTGTTGCACCCTTTCTTTCTTTTTTTCAAACCCTGGATGATGAGGAGGAAGAGGATGTTCGTGACAACTTCTTGAGGGTTTGCTGAAGTCGGAAGATGGAAGCTAGTTTGCCCTTGGCCTTGGACAAGTTGAACGTGATCTTTCTGACGGCCGCAGGATTCACCAAGGGGATGGGATGGGCCACTGGTTTGAAGCGCCCAAGGTATTGAAACGGCAAGGGCAGAGTGGTGTTGACGGATCCATCCGAGTCAAAGAGGATCACCAGTTCATGGGCCAGGACACGAATATCTTGCTGATTGATGCCTGTCCTCCTCAACTCCGGTAAGGAGACCTGAAGGTCAATGACATAATTGAGGGCTCTCTTAACACAGAAGCCCAGGTGCCTGGTTTTACATTGAACGGCCTGGGCCATGGGATCCACCACATCCTGAGAGATCCATTGCTCTGGCTCTGGTGACAAATAGACAATGTTCACCATCTCACTGAAGTGTCTCTCTTGCGAGACGGCGATGCGGGACAAAAATTGCAAGAGACCACCTCCTCCGCTTCCTCTTCCACCCTCATGAGTGGACACGGGTTCCAAAAATCCAGCAGGATTAAAGTTAGATAAGTTATTTACATGAAAAGTGGCAGACAAGGGTTGCTCCACCAGTTTTCGAAACACCTCCAGGCGAGAGACGGCCGTCTCTTTACTATATCTGCGATATTCAAAAGGATGAATGCAGAGTTTGTTGATGGCCTCATCCACCTCACGCTCGATGATTTTTTTGAATTTGGCAGTCTGACCACTGATCCCCTGGACACCAATGACACCTTTCAGATGTTTTGAATTTTTTCGGAGTGGTCGGGTGCGGGTACTGGTTCCCTTAATAATACTGATGGCAGTCGCCTCCCCAACCAATTTGGACAAGACAGAGGATTCCAATGATGATAGTGGTGGTTGTTGTTGAGCAGATGGGTGTGGTGGTTGTAATGACACCGGCGGCATGGTGGTGGTGAGAGTGGTGGACTCTTTTTCTTTCTCTTCATGGATCCCCCACTTGTTTTTGTAATGTTCTGATAACAGGGTTTGCTGTTCTTTCTTGAGATTCTCCTGAGAGAGCTTCCTCTCTTCCGTGTAGTTCATGAACGTCTTGAGATCTCCGGTGGGGTTTAAGTAGACGGCCGTCTTGAATCTGTTCAATGTGTCCTCCCTGCTATTGATGGTACTGCCCCTCATTCCCTGGAATCTTGAAAACTTATTGCTATGAGTGGCATACGAGTGACCACCAAACCAGGCCTTGCGTCGGTAGGTGGAGCTCAAGTTGATGGTATCTCTATAGGGGACCAGTGTTCGATGGGGTGCACGAGGTCTGGATTCAGCAACCCTATCGGAAGAAGAAGAAGTAGAAGAAGAAGTAGAAGATGGCTGCGAAAATGATTGTTGTGGTTGTGGTTGTGGTGATGGCATCAAAGTTGAAGTGAGGTCAGTGTCTGGTTTGTCTGAATCCTTCTCGTCGTCGTCGTCGTTGTCATCGTCATTATCATCATCATCCGATAGCAATGCCGCCAACTCTTTCAAGTAAATTTCATCGTCTATGGCAGGCAGATCTCTGCCATCTTTTTCAAACCCATATTTTGCATACCCGTCCTCTTCAGCCCAAAATTCACGATGATGAAGAGAATCCACTGCCATCGTATCCAACCCACTGTTCACCCTCAGATTCTGCTCTTCAATGGCCGAGTGGGTTCCACTCAGGTCACTAAACTCATCCGAGAATCCCAAGTCAGCCGTGCCCCGGCTAAATAAATCATCTTCCAGATCATGACTTTCCTGTCCGCTCCGTGATGCGTAAAAGGCCTCGTGTCTGAAATAACCTGTGGTCACCAAGCCAGAGACAGGACACACCCACTCACCTTTGGATGTATCCAATTCCATTAAAGTGCACCCCTTGTGATTACAGTGATGAGACTGACCCGAGGTGAGACACACGCTAATGTTTCCCTTTGCGACCATAGATTGCTTCAGCAAGTGGGACCTGTACAGATACCCTGGTGGAAAGATCATATAATTACACTGCTTGCCACACAGTCCCCGTGGATTTCTGCTTATACCACCATTCTCTTTTATCTCCAGTGCAGTGGGTTTCTCATGAGGAGTCAAATACTGGTCACTTTGGGTGAGTAGATTCTTGTACTTTTGACGGGTTTGCAGCTCGGGTAACGTGAACTTATATACAAACCCGGGTGGGGTGTTCATTTTTTGAGCCACCCTATCATGAAACATGAGTACCCTCATGAGTAGCTCATGGGCCTCCACCTGCTCACAAATGGAACCTGAGGTGACACCAGAGGCCGGGTTGTTAACCAATTCAGTCATAACCACTACATCTGTTGGTGCTGCTACTTGGGTTGTTCCAACGACCGTCTTTTTATCATTCATGTTGTTGCTGCTATCATCAACATATTGAACAGGCCACAGTTTGATCTCTGGTTTGAACCACATGTCTGGTATCGTGTGAGGTAAAGGGGCCAGGGACATATCCCACTTGACCAATTTGGGTCCTCGTGGGGTGGTATCACCCGGTGAATCTCCATCCTGGCCAGAATAGTAAGCTTTGTCATCCATCTCCTTGGCTGTGGCCAGTTGAGTCTGCACCTTATCTTTCCGATCCTGTGCTTTGTCGGGTGAGGCTTTGGTCTCTGTCTTTTTAAGGAGCTCCAGCTCTTTCATGACCACTGCCGCATCCTCACCCACAATATCAGACACCAACTCTTCGATGTCCCTATCATCAAAGGTAAGAGGAACAATCCGAGGCATACCCTTTCTATATTTTCTGCTGACAACCGTTGTCGTCATCGTCGTCAACAAAGGAAGAGGTGGAGTGTCTGATGGTAAAGTAATGGAGAGTGTTCGAGTTGCAGTCGCATCATCCATCTTGATCGTTGGAGTTGGGCTGCTGATGGTGGTGGTAATGACAGCAGAAACTGCGCCTTGCCTCAAAGTCTTTTCGTTGCGGATGCTGTCCAGGTTGGTATGAAAAATTTCCTGGTGGTTGGCCAACAACACCGCCTCATCCTTGTTCATCTTCCTCTGCTTACTCGCCCAGAAATTTTGTGTGGCCTCTCTTAATTTGGATACCAAGAGAGTGTCCTTGGGCTTCTTCTTCTCTGGTTCAGATTTTTGAGATCGCTTCCCCGTTTTCTTGGACAGTGGCGGTGTGGGAGTTTTTTGTTTAACGTCCAGTGGCCAGAGGGTGGCCAATTTCTCTTCTATCCATTCATTCTTTACCTTGGCTCGTTTGGGTGGTGGTCGTCGTTGCTGTTTGTCCACAATCTCAAATTGTTCAAGTTCAGTGATTAGTTTCATGGCTCTGTCCAGGCTGTCCAAATTCTCTTGTTTCACCCTTTCTCTCTTTTCCAATTGCCTTGAAGTGAGAGGTGGTGGTGGCAAGGCTGGAGCAACGACATCACCATCATCATCATTCTTCTCTATTTTGACTTGGACCAAAAGATGTTCACTGGTTTCAATCTGAATAGGCGGAGTGGGAGTAGGCGTCGAGATGACCAAGGTAGGTCTTAACTTCAATATCTGTCTGCTCCTCTCTGATTGAAGTCTCTCTAGAGTGATGGGGGTCTCGGGGGTCGTCACGATCCGGATGTCAGACACAAATTGCTCAGAGGGTGACAATCCTTGTGACGACGACAATAAACATTCACAATGATGACTGTCGTCCTCTTGAAGTTTATCATTAGTACATGCATGATCTTGCAGGTCCGTTTCGGACATCACACTTTTTTTTCTCTCTCTTTTTCCAAAAAAAGTTCAAAATTATGCAACCACAAGATTTTTTTGAAAAAAAATGGTTTGACCAACAACAAAGATAGAGAGAGAAAGAAAACCAGATCACAAAAAAAGGAGTCATGCACACATACCCAGTCGTTTTTGGGTCTCATTTGTTTTTTTCAATTCTTCAATTTGGAGACATCCCACCTTCAAACAGATGAGCCACCACAACAAACAAACAACATCAAAAAAATTTTTTTGTTCTCTCTCCCTCCCCTCCCCATCGTTGAGACATGTTGATTAACATCTTCGAGACAGACAAAGGTGTGATTGTAGAGGTGAACCCTTTGTGCAGTTTGCCAGAAAAGAAGAACAAGGTCAAGGCAGGGCCCATTCTCGTGAGGGCAGAAGAGATCCATGTACACAACTTGCTGAACACCCCCCACTTTCCACGAACCTTGACTGAACTAAAGGCCAGGATGGATGAGTTGGGTGGCTTTGAATTATTGCTTTGAACAAAAAAAGGTTTTTTTTTGTTTTTTCCTTTTTTCTTGTCTCACTCTCTTTCTCTCTTTCTTTCTTTCTCCTTCGAGAAAAAAACTGACTCATTTTTTTCATTGGTGTGTGCATGTGCTTGTTTTTGTTCTTGAATGCTGTGGTCAGACAATACAGAGAGATGGGTGACCGTGAAGCGAGGCAAATTCACACTGTTGGTGGACGTGAAGAGACTCGAGGCAGGGGATAATGGCGGTGGTATGTATGAGGCGCATGGCAAATACTTCCCAGGACACGACACTCCACCCCAACTGTTCAGAGTGATGAAGACATTGAGAGAAATTCAAACAGAGGCCAAGAAACAAGGCAAATCACTCTCATGGTCACTTTCTACCCTGGGTCAGGAGACGGGGATCCAGAAAGATCAATGTCTTCAGATCCCACTGGTGAGGATTAAGATTGGGAAGTGTGACAACCAACCCAAGAAGATCCTCATTCTTTCAGGTGTGCATTCAAGAGAGTGGCCTGCTCAAGAAGTCACCTTGATGCTCATGTCCCAGCTACTCAATTACGAACAGTCCATGTTGGCTGTGGGTGGTCACTTGCGCAGGAATGACAAACTCAGCCAGGGGACCATCATTGACATTGTACCTGTGGTTTCCCTCTTTGGGTTCCTTTACTGTCTCTCTGGACCCGACAGGGCTGTGCAGATAGAGACCTCAGAAGACACGGAGGAGGGAGAGGGAGAGGGAGAGGGAGAGGGAGAGGATCCTTACACATTCTACAACTCCAGAAGCAAAAAGAGGGTTCCTTCCAGAGACAATCGAACCGTCTCTCCGGGTGGGTGTGACCTGAACAGAAACTATCCACACAACTGGGGCAGGGATGTTGGGTGCAGTCACACACTTGGCGAGGAAGATTACTGTGGTCCTCACCCCGCCTCTGAATCAGAGACCCAGGCCATCATGGAACTTGTCAAGCGAAACAAGTACAACTTAACCATGGACATTCATAGTTTTGGAGATTTTGTGGTCATGCCCCCCTGCTACAATGCCAGCAAGTCACTACCACTCAATTCAGAACCCTTTTTGACAAGTCTCAAGGTGGCCGAATTGGCCCCACCCATTTTGTTTCCTCATCTCAAAGGCACACCGGATGGCACAGTACCTAAAAAATTATATCCTTGCGCGGGAAGTTTTGTGGACTATTGCATCTTTGGGGCCAGAACCAAGTCCATGACCATGGAACTGGGTGGAGATGTGGGTGGTTTTTCTGCTGATCATTTACCCACTCAACACAGCAAGATGGCCATGCCCCACAGGATCATCACCCTCCTGAACACTGTGTATGATATTATTTGAAAAAAAGGAAAAAAAAGAAAAAAACGAGTCTACTCATTTTTTTTCTATTTTCACAAAGAGAACGAATCCTTTTGCCTCTCCCTTCCTTTTCTGTCTTTTTCTTTTTTCCCCCTAAAACTTTATCCACCATTTTTTTATTGTTGTCATTATTTTTTTTCTCTCAAACTTGTTTTTTGTGTGTGTGCGTGCCTCTGTGCCTATTTTTTGAAATACTTTTTTTTGCCACCGCCATCAACAACAACAACAAAATGCAGTGTCCGCGATGGATGACACTGAGTTGGGTGATGTTGTTGTCATCGATTGTGTTGTTGTCGTGCTTGAGTGGACAGGCATATGGATGGACCACTCTGGCCAATGATGAGCAGACCATCTTGAGAAATTGGTACAATGGTCTGTCGTCTGGGGACAAGTCAGCCCTGAATTATGACACAAACCTAGATTTTTGTGATCCTGCCAGTGTGGGTACCTCTATTCAGTGCGACAGGTCCACAGGAGAGGTGTTGGTGATCGCCGTGGGAGTGCCTTACGTGGAGTATGACTACGGTTATGAGAATGTGGATAATGGATACTTTGGCGAGCCAACTTTTTTCATGTTGTCCAACATCCCGACTACGTTTGCCGGACTCACAGGATTGCAGATCTTTGGATGGTCTCAGAACAACATTGGTTCATCCATCCCAACTCAACTATTCTCTCTCACACAGCTCCAGCAGCTCTACTTGTATGGTCCTTACAACCAATCGCTTCCCACTGAGATAGGAGCACTCAGTTCTCTGTCCTCGCTGTCGTACACGACCCTGGGCGTTGTCAGCTCCATCAGCATCCCCACACAGATTAGTTCATTGGCGAATCTTCAGTCAATTAGTTACTCTTCACCAAGCTCCAATTTTGGGGCCATCCCTGACCTGAGCGCATCCGGTGCTAGTCTGGTTAATGTCAGGTTCAATGGAAATGGTCACAATAATGCCAGCCTGGACAGTCTCATCTACATCAGTAACCACTGGGGTAACTTGCAGTACATAACAGTCACCAACCTGGGAATCGCCACCCCCTTCCCTGTTGGATTTTTGGGGGATGGAACTGGTGGCTTGAACCTACAGCAGTTGGTTGTTTCCTATAATAACCTTTACGGACCCATCCCCTTGCAGGTCATGACCGCAGGGGTGACCATTGACATGACCTCCAACCCAAACCTGTGCCTGGTTTTTGGTGAGGACATGATGGCCATGGGTGAGTTCACCCTATCCTATGATGAAAGACTTTCCACGTGTAATACTGGAAGTGCCAGTGTCAGTGAACAAAGTGTCCTCGATACCTGGTATGCCGCACTCGGGAGTGATGATAAGAGCAGCTTGGGTTGGGATACTCAGATTGATCTTTGTGTGTATGAAATCCTGGGGGACAACATTGCATGCAATGATCGTTATGAGGTCGAGATGTTGAACTTTGAGCTTGAGGCAGGCTTTCCCCCTTCCTTTGTGGAGATGGTCAACCTGACAATGTTCACCTACATTCAAACTCAGCCGGGTGTTCTTGCAACCGGGGCGTTTGCCGGATGGGCCCAAAGTATGACGTTGTTGACCCTTATGGGTATTTACGATGCACCCATGCCTACGGAGATTGGATTGCTGGAAAACCTGGAGATTCTCAACTTTATCAACTTCAACCCCACCATCTCCTCACCTTACCTGCCTTCACAATTGGAGTCGCTGACCAACTTGGGTACTATTGATATTGAGTACCCCAACAGTCCCATGAAGTCCATCCCCAATCTCAGTGCCAGCACTGGGTTGGAGAGCATCATACTCGTTGGGAATGGAGAGGGTGCAGAACAGCCCTATCCAGATTGGCTTGTGTCCATGACCTCTCTCAGCCATCTGGCACTGAAGGGTTTGGCCCTCACGGGTACCATCCCCACCACACTGTTCCCACCCCAGGACAGTGGGTTGTACCCTACCGTCGCTTACATCAGTCTTCACAACAACAACTTGGTGGGTCCCATCCCCACTCAGATTACTGCCTCGGGTGTCACCACCATCGATCTGACAGGAAATCCGGGTCTGTGTCTCCTTGGGGGAGTGAGTGTGGGACCGCCTGGGGGTGGAACACTGTCTTATGATGATGATCTGCCTGCCTGTGGTACCTCTGAGCTTGCGAACACAGAGGCCACTATTTTGGTGACCTGGTTCAACTCTCTGAGCGCCAGCGACAAAACATTATTGAAATGGAATACCAATGACTCCACCCCCGCAGCCATATGCAATGGCACCTTTCAAAACAATGGCGCTGCTCGACTCACCTGTTCTGGTTACAACAGTGAGCTCATTGAATTTCATACCACCGTACCACTGATGGCCAACATCCCGGCCAGTTTCGCGGGCCTGACCAGCATGCAAATCTTCAATTATACACAGAACATCACGGTGTTGGGAGTCATCCCCAGTGAGATCTTCAGAGGCATGATGAACCTGCAGGCGTTCTATTATACGGGAAGCATCACGGACCCACTTCCCAGCACCATCTCTGCCCCACCTTATCTGTCCACCTTTTCGTTCACAAACACCTACATGACCTCGGATGGGAACGGGGGACCCGCCATGCAATTCTGTATAGGTGTGATGCCTGCACTTCAGACCCTGGTTTATGAATCATGCTCTAAAATTGGAGAATTGATTGACTTCACTGAACTCACTACCCTGCAGGCTCTGACCGTGGGCGTTAACGTAAACTGCACTGCGATGTATGGTCAGCAGACAGGTGATTTCACTTACACCTCAGAGGATGACCAACCCTTCCCCACCTCTCTTCTGAATCTCACTGAACTGACCAGCATTTCGTTTGTCAACATGGACCTGACGGGCACCATCCCCACCGAAATCTTTGCCATCACAGCGCTCACGGAGCTGAACTTGTCATTCAATCAATTCGCAGGAACCATCCCCACTGAAATCTCCACCTCGGAGGTCATGTTGGCTATTTTCACCTCTAATCCTGATCTCTGTGCCGGGGACGGAGTTCTTCCTCAGATGCCTCAAAATGGGGACGACAGGGGTGTCTTGCAGGTGAACAACACCCTCCTGAACTGTAGCTACTGTACCCCCGATTTTGACCCAGTGATCACTCTGACCACCTATACCACCTATGTCGCTGCCACGGCCACGATCACTGTCACCACCACAGTGGACACGGGTCCTGCTATTACCACCACCGTCTACACTACCGCCACCCCAACGGCCACGGGTACTGCCACCCCAACCTCTACACCGACACCCACACCCCTTTGTGATCAACTGACAGGTTACTTCAAAGAGCAAAGGTGTTGTCGTGGTCGCTAAGGGAGAGGTTGAAAACAAAAAAAAACAAAAAAAAGAGAGACGTGTTATCTATTCTCTCTCTTTCTTTTCTTTTTTTTTCCAACAAAAAAATCACAAAGGAGAAGAATTGATTTTGAATTGGTAGCCCAACCCCGCCATGTTCAGCGTATCAGACAAGGCAGACAGAGCCCACATGAATTGAACCACCTCGTTGTTGTTCATGCATCGGCTAGAATTGTTCTCGGTCATGGCGTCGGGAGTAGTGGCCAGCATGATCAAGTCATGTAAGAGCACCACCAACCAATCGTGATGCTGATTTTGCAGAGAAGAAGGCAGTGGCGATTTTGATTGATGACTGCCACTGCCACCACCACCACCATTTTTGAAGGATTTGGAAAGAATAGCCAGACGTGCCCCTAACTTCGCCTCATCAATTTGGCTCAACAGGGTCATGACTTTGTGAATGTGTGTCGCGAGTTTGTAGGCATTGATGGTCAGCTGGGTGCTCATCTCCACTTGAATCATCCCCACGTGAACATACAATAGATTCAGGTTCTCCTTGGACAGTCCCAATGCCTGGCCCACCACAAGCCATGGATGCAAGAGTAAGAAGAGAGCATCCCCACTCAATTGTGATTTTTGAGTTTTTGTGGTAACTGGAAGTTTGACCCTCCATTTTCTGTTGAGTTTGCCAGTAGGGGGGAGCATGAGTCCCACAGTGAACGAATCCAGTCCCAATTTGATGAGTGAGTCACCTGCAAAGAGTCCTGAGTCACCATACTGGAGCTGAGTGTAACAGCGGGTCATGGGTGAAAAAACAAACTCCTTTAGATGATTCTTGGCGGTGGTGGCGGTGATATGGTTGCGATCAACAACAAGAAGATGGGGCAATGATGGTGGTGGTGGCGGTGACCGTTTGTACACCCATAGCCCCTCTGGTAAAGTGACCACAAGAAGATTGGCCTCAGGGGGTAGTTTGAGACAGAGGGACTTCTGGTCCTCCATCTTCCAGTTTGAATCCGTGGCACGATAATCATGAAGTGGGTACTCACCCTTGTCCCTCTTTCTGGCCTCCTCTTCTCGTTCCTCTTCGCTGTCCTTCTTGAAAACATCACTGCGGTTGACCAACAGGGTGTTTCTCTTGGAGAGCTTGTATCCCATTTTCGCACCCTTTCTCCTTTCTGACGCAAAGTTGTGGTGATGTTCTCAAAAGGTGAGTGGATGCAAAAAAGAGAGAACAAAGAGATAGAGAGAAGGAGGTGATCATTATTCCAAATTTCAAAAAAATATAAGATTCAAGAACGATGGGGAAAAACAAAAAAAAGTTTTTTTCCTTCTCTTCTTTTTTTTCATCATTCATTTTTTTTTCTTCTTCCTGTCTTTTTGTCCTCCTCCTTCTTGGTTTCTCTACACACCCATGTCTCATGAGGATTCCGAGCTCGATGGAGGAGTAGAAGGAGAAGAGGAGTTCACTCTTCACCAACCTGACATGTTGATCATGGACAACGATGATGATGGCGGTGGCGGCGGTGGAAACGATGAAGACGACGACAACCTTTCAGCCTCTCAACTCTTGCAAGAAGAGGACGACGACGGTGATGATGACAATGTCATGGTGGTGGTGTCACCATCGTTTACCAAAGAAGCCAAGGGGAAAGCAAAAGAGGTGGTCGAGACCGTGGTGGCACCAGAGGGTCCTTCCCTGATGGCCATGAAGAGGGCTCAATTGAACAGAAACAAGGAACTGGATGTCAAGATGAAGCAGGACTTGGAACGTGTTCGTCTCGAGCGACTGGCAGAGGCGAAGAAGCTCAAATTGATGCAAGAAAAGGAAGAAAAAGAGATGAAAGAAGCCCTGGCCGTTCATGATCAGTTCATGACCTTACCTGATCCACACATCGATCAAGAAGAGGAAGAGGCTATGCGTTCTCGTGTGGACCGTGGCATCCCCAAGGAGATCATCATCATCTTTGATAATCAAGAGCGTGAGGGGGAGAATCTCAATCGCAGGATGAGGTACGAGAGCGTACTGCGTTACATGTCGGACCCTAAAGTGGCCAAGGAGGCAGAGGCCTATCACATTCACATTTGCACCAAGAAGGATTGGGAGACACTGAGGCTGAATCAGGACAGGGAGGAAAGTGGTGGTATTGGAAACAGGCCCACGGAACTGAGAGATGGCCGATCCAGGGCCATTATCATGAAGGCATTAAAGGCATCAAAGCTCAAGTCGGCCAGTCTGGCTGCTGGAGACATCATCTACCTGAACGAAGAGGGTGTGCCCCTCATGATTCAAGAGCATAAGACCAAGGGTGATCTCTGGGGTTGCATGTTCAGCACAAAGGGTCAGTTTCACTTCAGCTCCCAGTTGGAGAGGCTCTACAATCTCAAGACGGGTCGCGATTTGAACAACATGCTTGAGTTGATCCCCATCGACGATGATGAACTGGAATCTTCCACAGGTGGACCACCCAGAATAGTGGGGGAAGATCCAACCCTCTCGACTTGTCTGGTGGAGATGGTCGTCTCTGGTTTCGCTAGCCAGATGTCTGAGACAGAGGCCAAGGCCGTGATGACCAAGACTCGATCCAGTTGCATTCCCTGGCTTTACACCAACTGTGCAGATGGGCTGGATCATTTTGTCTGGCAGACAGCCAAGTGGCTCTTTGACCCAGAGAGAAGGTTCAAAAGGAACAGCATTGCCCAAGATTTGCTGGGGAGAGCGGTCAGGGCGAAAGGGAATTCTTTGACTTCTAGAGAATGCTTTGATGGATTTTTGAGAGTGATCCCTGGCATGGGCGAGGAGAAGGTGAAGGCAGTCACCTCCACGTTCAGCAACATGGTGGAGTTTGTGATGACCCTCTCTCGTCCCAGCAATCGAAACAGGATGCTAGAGAATTTACAAACTGCCAATGGAACAAGACTGGGAAAAACAGGAACCACCATCTACAACTTGTTAGGGTTTCCTGACTACTTACCTTCGGCTGCTGCTGTTGCCGCCGTCACTGAAAATGGAAATGAAAAGGGAAATGAAGAGGTTGGTGGTGATGGTGATGCTGTGGAGGTGGATGACAATCCAATGACACCTGTGCGTCCACCCAAACCAAGCAAAAAGAGTGGTGGTGGAGCCGTGGGATCAGACATGGTATTCACTCCGGCCACTCCCACTCCGCCTGCTAAACCAGCCAAAAAGAGGGTATCCAAGAACAACAACAAAGAAGAATCCGACATCACCTCCAAACCTGCCTCTCAGAACATCAACAACAACAACAAAAGGAAACGAGCAGCTGCTGCATCTGCCTCGTCCAAGAAGGCGGTATTGGAGGATCTCAGACAACTATCTCCTTTTAGTGATTCAGAGAACGAACAAGTGACAGCAACGGCAACCACCCATGAAGACAACAACAGAGAAGAGGAAGAGGAAGAAGAGGAGAGTCCCACCATGATCATTGCCGCTCCCTTGGCAAAAAAATCAAAGTCAGCGACGAAGGTTACTGTGACTGAGGACTCTGACTTTGATTTCCCTATTCGTGTGGCAGGAAAGAAGGCACCCCTCTACACGGGTACCACCACCACTACCACTGTTGAACCAACAAAAACTGCCAAATCCACTACTGCTGTCTCTGCCATTCCAAGACCTACGGCAGTGGGATTGAATTTATTGTCATCCGCCACCACCACCAGAAGAATGCTGCCCACAGTAACCCGAAAGATCATCGTTCCTGCACTTGTTTCACCTCCCCCTCCTCCCAAAAAATCAGTGGCAGAGGAACTAGATTCCATTGAGGATGAGTTTTCGATCCCCTTGCCTGACATGCCCCTCATTGACACAACGATCACTACCGCCACCAAAACACCACCGTCGTCGTCGTCTTCCAACCAGAAGAAAAGTGGTAATATCACCTCTTCTTATTTCAATGACAAGAATCGTGGTGGGAGTGGTGGTGATAATGAACCAGTGATCCTACAAACTCTCCAACATCTACTAGACAGCCAAGATTCAAAGGAAGCAACAACGACAACAACCATGTCCTTTCAAGACAAGTTCAGTGCCAAAATGCTTCACAAAAAAACCTCGTCTAACTCATTGACAGGCATGACCCCGGGATTCATGACCGACGTGAACTCCAAGCTGGCCACTTTCATCAACCCCAAAACCAAATGACACGCCCACACACACCCAAAAAAATGAATGGCAACAATCAATAATAACACCCAACAGAATCAACAAACTTACTGTATTTTTCTTTCCTTAACCCATTCTTCGCATTCTCTCTCAAAAACATCTTTTTGTTCTTTTTTTTCTTTTCTTTCTTTCTTTCTTTTCTTTCTTTCTTTCTTCTTCAACAAGATTCTTGAACTAATTTGTGGGCCAGAACTCGGAGGGCAGGTTCGACACTTTTTCCAGAAATGAAGGACTTGGAGGAACCCACGACACGGTGACAAAGTACAGCCTGTAGATCCATGGGCAATCTCTTGGCAATGGAGAAGAAGCGGTGGATCTTGTCGCTGTTGCAGTCCAAAATTTCATGTGGAGCGGGAAGGTGCCGTTGGGTTTTTGGCTTGAAAGTGGATGATGAGGATGATGATGATGACAATGCTACTGTTGTTGCTGCTTTGGGCATGGGCTTTTTGGGTTGGACCTTCATCGAGGTCAGCCGTGCCATCTTTTGTTCCATGATTTTTTTGTTAGATGATGGCAATGGTGATGTAATCTTGGGCTTGAATTGTAGTAGGTCATCACAGAGAAAGACGACCACAGCAAACAGATCAGCGGCCAGTTCGTCCTTGTATCCAAGGTTCACTCGAAACTCACGACGGCATGTTTCAGGATGATTATAGAATCGCATCAGCAGGTGTGACGAATCACGGTTGCTAATTGCGGCCTGAATGGGTGTGGAGAGGCTTGTATTGGGAACAAGGGGATTGGGTTCGGATTTGCACAGGAGGTGCTCCGGTTGGAACTGGCCACTGGCCAGGAGACGAAGGAGGATTTTGTTGCTTCCAACAAAGGCGGCCCACCACAGAGGAGTGCGTCCGTACAAATCGGCAGCATGAACATCCACACGCGGGTCTTTTAGTAATTCCTCAACAACAGCAACGCTGTGAGAGAGGCAGGCACATAGAAAGGGAGTCTGTCCCATCTCCGTCTTGGCGTTCACATCAATTCCAGGCTGAGACAAGAGCAACCTGACAATCTTGGTGGGTTCAAACAAAGCACAGGCACGATGAAGAGGTGTCGGGCCTCTTGAGACCCTTTGATCTGTGAAGTTGAGGTTCAGATATGGATTGGCATTCAGGAGGTCCTGGATATTGTCAACAAATCCGTTGTTTACGGCAATATCGAGTTGCATGCGAAACGAAGCGGCGGTGAGTTTGGCAGCCGCAACATCGTTATCGGCAACAGTGCTCATTGGGCCACGATGTGAGGTAAGTAGGACAGATAGGTAAAACAGAAGGAGAGAGTAGTAGGAGGAGGAGGAGGATGATGATGATGATGATGATGAAAATAACTTATTATTCTATCAGTTTTGGCCCCTTCAACTCATCCATCCCTTTTGTGGGTTGGATATCAGGTTGGATCCTAACCACCTTAAACTCCCCTTCGATTATATAAACATCTCATCCATTCTTCACACTCTTAAGGCGGTCAAGGTGCAACCTGGTATCCAACCCATAAAGTGACATTGAATCTTTTTTTTCAACAAAAACATTCAAAGATAACGATTTTTTTCTTTCTTTTGTTGTGGTTGTGCCATCATTTGGTTTGATTTATGTGATGAATGTTGATTTCTGCGAAGGCAGTGATGTATGCTTCGACTTGGGGCATAGTGAGGAGCGTCTCATGAACATACCCATCAGAAGCCCATCCCTTTGGCGTGTATTTCAAGACAATGAGTTCTTGCACGTACTGCATGTAATGATGTGTGTTTGGCATGATCCACAAGATACTGTCCCGGACTGCCACGTAGGGAGTGGACGTTGAAAAGGTTGGAGGACCTCCATAACATGCCAGACATGGTTGGTTGTGAACTGCATGACCCGTGGCAATGAACTTGTCCAGAATGCATTGCTGCTCGGCAGTAGGGACGAACTTTGGGCGTGGATGCTTAATGAGACTGGGGCGAGAGTAGCTCCCGGAGCAATATCTCCAAACCGCGATACCTATGACCAACAGGCTAATGATTCCCCATGAAGTAAGCACTGTGCTCACTAAAATGTGATTAAAACACACGGAAGTCTTCAGATCATGACACAATGTCTGCAGTGATAAGAGCTGATCCTGCAACGTCGCACCACATAGTTGTAGAGTGTACAATATTTCGATCAGGTAGTATGCCATGCTTTTTTCTTCTTCCACGCACAAAAAAAAGTTAATGTCTCTTGGTCGAAGGAGGATTGGAGTGAGAGAGAAAAAAGAAAAAAGAAAAAAAATGATGATCATTAACTCTCCATCTTTTTTTTGTGAATCTGTCTGATCTCCTTCTCTCTCATTTTTTTCAAAAAAAATTTTTAATTTTTTTGTGTGGAAACAAAAACACATCCGCACAATGATTGTGTATTTGGTGGATGGCTTCACCCAAGTGCAAGAGGATGATCATGTCAACTGGAAGTCTTACTTAATGGAACAAAAGATGTTGGTGCCGCTGCTGCCAATGACAAAAGTGACAACAACGCCTGCACAGGTCTCTTTGTCCAAAATGACTTTGCCGTCACAGCCATACCCATCCGACCGAGAAATTTACACATGGCGCCCTTACTCAAGAATCAAGGTGGTCAATGAACTTTTGGCCACAGTCAAAAAGAGATTGTTGGGTGCCAGGATTAAGCGTGGAGAACTGGCCATCATCGTCTCAGGTCAAGAATGGTTGTGGGCCATCATGGGTGGGCAACTCAGACCCAATTGTTTTTTGGAAGATCGATCTGCGGCCAGGTTGAGCCTTAACCAAGGTGGTTGTATTTATAGTCTCTATCCCAACGGTCCCATCCTCATTTTCCTGCCAGCAGGACTCAAGATGCCACTTGGTGGATTGTTATCCAAATTGGGAGAAGGGGACAAAGAAGCTTCTCTGTTCACTACCTTGCCACCTGTGGTCTTCTCTTTGAGATTTTCCACAACGACCACCACTACTACTCCACCTCCCGAGTCTCGTGAACATCTTTGCGATGAGCAATGCAAGAAGGCCACCACCTTTCTCTTTAAATATCTCAGTGAAACAGAGACCTTGTTGATTGGTTCAAGGAGATCGGATGGTGAACGATGTTGGAGGCAGGTCAAATGTCCTTGTTACTTTACGATAGCCAAACTCAGACCGCGGTCAACAGATGGTGATGGTGGTGGCAACAACAACTCAAAGGAATCCAACATCTTGCCCTCGGGTGTGGTCTCACCTCACAACCAAAATAAGTTTACCGTCTCACGAATCCTTGGAGGAAGCAAAGTGGGAAAACTTAAACAACCACCACCTCCTCTTGTCAAAACTCAACAGGTGACATGGCAGATGGGGAGATCTTCCAACTTTCAGTACGGTACCATTAACTTTTGGGATTTAGCCACCCGGTTGGGGCTTCAGGCTTCAGACAAAAAGACGAAAGGTCATGGCATCATCCATACGGGTGTGTGGCTATGTCGTGATGCATTGGGAGGTCCCACTCTGCAAGATCCACTCAAACAACCCAAGGCTTGTTCCCCTCTCATTGTCGAATCGTTTAAGGTGGTATCCTTTGCCCATGCACACCGCTTCTCGAAAATGTTGCATGGGGTGGGTGAGACGCACTCAGATTGGGACAAGATGGAGTGTTTTGATCTTCATTTGGGTCCACTGGTCACCTCTCTACGATCCCTGGGTTTGGTCTGTGGTGGACAGATGCCCGAATCATGGTTCCCCACTGCTGTTATCTCCACTACCCCGAATTCTCAAAGCGAGGAGGATGAAAATGAAAATGACAGTCAAGGGAACGAGGAAGGGGAATCATCACCTCTCTTCAAAAAACCTGTTGTATCCACCGCCGTTACCATTCACCCCGTCAAGATGTATCTCTTTGTGGTCGAGAAAACGATCGCCAACGTCACCGCCACCATCACTACTGGCAAACCTAATGTCAAATGGTGGTGGGTTCTAGCTCACGAACGTTTTTTTTCTGCTCATGATGGAGACGAGGATGATGATGATGAAACCAGTGACACAGAAAAAGCCAAATGGTTGCACTTTGGAGAGAGTCAACAGGCCCTGGCTAGGCTTACTCACCCAGAGACGGGTCCCCTCATGGCACTATCACCTCTTTGGGATGTGGACATGGTTGTGTGTGTTGGACTCAAAGTGCAACTGGAGCAAGGGAATTTTTCAGACGTGGCCCATTATTTGGGACTGGGTGGACATTCTCACCATCAACCTCATCACTATGAGAGTGACATGCGACCGTTGATTCACTTGGAATCAGAAGGGGTGGATAATCAACAACTCTTAACACGGGCCATGAGCATGAACATCCTCTTCTCCTTGAATGCACCGAACACCTCTCCGTCAAGCAACACGTTGGATTTTAAACTGGCCTCCTCTTTGGCGAATGCAGTGAAAGGGGCGGATGATTCCAAGACCTGTTCCCTGATTTGCATTGAAGATTCCATTCAATTAGGGTTGTGCACTTTGGGCGAGGCAGGGTTGAATACGCTGGACATCGTAGACAGACGTTATGCCCTTCAGGTGGATCTGGAGTTGCATCCTGACCTGAGGGGAATGCCCCTCTCTGCCCCTCGTTCATCTGTGAAGAATGGATACGAGGGTGGCAGAGTGGTGAAGAACGCCAACCTGGACAGAGAAGTCTTTAAATTGGCCGGGGACTTGGATTATGTTCAACAATATGGCTCCATCATCATTGAACTCATGCTCTCTCCTGACCAGCATCACATCTTGCCCTCTTTACTTAAAGATCTCTTGGAGGGGAGAAACAAAATCAAGAAGACCCTGGCCACCGATCTCACTTTGACTCCTCTTCAGCGAGAGCGCCTTCAGGCCAAAGAGCAGGCCATTAAACTCATGTCTAACAAATGTTCAGGGTGGCTTGGGAATAGATTTCCTTTACTGGCTGCCAAGATGACGGCTAGGGGCAGAGAGTGTCTAGACAATCTGATGAGATTTATTGCAGGTAGGTCCGTCCAGGTCAAGCATTCCGAGACAGGAGAGATGATTAAAGTAAAGATGGCCAAGGGGTGTTCCACCTGCTCTACTATTTATGCCGATACGGATGGGGTCTCCATCAATGTCACTGAGTTGGGGATCAAAGGATTGCCTGGATTTTACACTTCATTGATCCCTTTGCTCCAACATCAGGCTCTGAGGCTCACCATTCGTGGTGTCCACTTAAACTTTTTGCCTCTGGGTGGCAAGATGTATGCTTCCAAGAAATTCATGCCCCTGCAACCCAATGGAGAGCCACTACCCAGAAGTCATCATCATCATCACAACGACAATGATGAAGATGAAGATGGCGGTGATGCTTATGATGATTACGACTTGACGGGCAGCAACAGCCATTGGAGTTATGAACCACCCATCACTTCCTCGTTACCCCATACGACTCACCTGTACCCTCATTTTGCCAAAAAGTTGTTTGACATTGTGGTCAGCATCATGATCTCAGGGGAGGATCATTACAAAGTGAGTGCCTTTGAGACCATTCGAGAACTCTTGACCACCGGTCTGAGAGGAAAATCCAACAGTGAGTTCAAACTCCGGCTCAAAGTCACCTCTGACCTGGCACCCAGTCAGTTTGGGAATGGCGGAGGTGGAGGCAGTGGAAAGAGCATTTCTTTGCAGGCCAAAAAGTTATTGTCTCTGATGGCTCACACAGGTGAGGATTTTCCAGGTCAGGGTGGCATGATTGCTTACTACCGAGTTATTGCAGAGGATGGTCAACATATGGATGTCACTGAATCCTTCTGGAATATCACCACTCGGGCCTTGCCTCTGGACATTGAACATTATGTTAAACTCTACATCATCAACCCTGCGGTGGCTTATTTGGCCTTGAGTGGTGAAGGGCACATGCTCCTGAATCACACCTGGAGACTCTCTCAGTCAGACGAAAAGACCGTTCTCTTTCCCCCCAATTGTGTTTTGCCATCTTCCATGTAAAAAAAATAAGTTTTTCAAACAAATGATAATAATAAAAATGACAAGAAAGTTTTATTGTTGTTCTGACTTCTTTTTTTTCTTTCTTTCTTTCTTTCTTCTTCAATATCTTGAAACTCCTTGTGTGGCAAGCTGGTCGGCCTTCTCGTTTCCCTTCTCGCCACTGTGACCAGGTACCCAGGTGAAGATGACTTTGCCAGGTCGGGAGAGGATGGCTCGATTCAGCTGTTCGACCAGATCCCTGTTCTTGACTTCTTTTCCGTCTGCGGTTCTCCAGCCATTCTGCTTCCACCTTTGACACCAGACGGTGGCACACTTGATGCTGTACTCGCTGTCTGTCCTGACTTCCAACTTGAAGAGCTTCATGCTGGGTTCCTCCACGGCTCGAATGACAGCCATCAACTCAGCCCTCTGATTGGTTTGAGGTGTTCCCTTCAATGGCTCCGACACATCGGGTGGGAGTTGCTTAACCTGTTCCAAGACCAAAGTGGGTAAGTTTTGAAGTTCTCCCCAGTACACCCCTACTCCAGCTCTGCCGTATTCTTTCCCATTTCCAGAACAGGCCCCATCTGTGTAGACCACCACAGCGTCGGAGCCAAAGAGAATTTTGTTGTTGTCTTGTTCTGAGACGGCCTTGGCAATACTGAAGGGGTTGACTTGGACATTGGCTTTTCCACTGGAAGTGGTGGTGATGGCCGAGGTGGCGGCTGACTTGAACCAGGTTTGAGGTGACTTGGAGATTTGGTTGAAATCCATTTGAGAAGCATCAGCAGCAGCAATGGCCAATGCGGGGATACCTGACGAAGCGATGCTTGCAGGATCCTTGAAATTCAGTGGCTTCTTCCAGTCACGAACGAGAGGGAACAAAGACGAAGAGTCACTGACCGGGTTTAACTTGTCAGGACCCATCTGAAGGTACAGCTCAGCCTCTTCTTTCATGGTGAATTTCTTGTAAATCGAACCAGTGACTCCAATCACCTGTTTGGAACAGTCAGCCCATGTAGTGTAGATGCCAGGTTTCTTCCCTTTGTGCACGGCGTAATAGAAGGGTGACGGCGCTGTTGCTGTTGATGATTTTTCCATTGTTATTATTTAAAACCCCTAAACGGAGGATGAAGGAGAGAAAAATGAAAGAAAAAAAGAAAAAGTAAATTTCCACTCCTTCCTTTCTTTCTTCCCTTCCCTTCCCTTCCCTCTTCTTTATTATCAATCATGTCTGCCACCGCCTCAGAGGATGCCTCTCACTTTGACTCGTGCGAGGACACTGCATGTCAAAGGTGCACCGACAGGTTTCTCAAACTTTACAACGAGCAGCATCATCAACTGCGCATGGGTGCTAAAATCTGCACCCAACTCGACGGCGACTTTGGCAATCTCGACGATCACATCAAGGTCTGCCCATACCACTATGAGGAGATTACTAGAAAGAGTTTCTTCCCTCAACCTAGCCTCATCTCTCCTCAACCTCAACCTCAACCTCAACCTCCGGCCGACGTCAAAAGAGGGGCCAGACACTACTTTGCCAACCATCCTTGCAGGGGGCAAGGGTGTGAAATCTGCATCTTGAGGGACATGACCAAGGTCTACGATACTACCACCTTGGAAGAGAGGAAGTCTATGATCTGCACTGAGCCTGATGCGGACAAATTGGACCATGCTGTTCATTTCAAAAAGTGTCAGCATCACTACAACTATTTCATGGACAAGGGACTGATTGACTTCCTGGACAAGGATGAGTGATGAAAAACACTGAAGAAGAAGCACAAGCACAAACAGACTGCTTTTTTTTATGTTTTTTATATTGGAAGCTTCACAAAAAAACAAATATTGAACAAGAATGATAAACTGTTTGTCTGTCTGTCCGCACGATGTATCATCTGAGAGAAAGTTGGCAGAAAAAAAAGGGTAAGGATGTGTCTTCTCTTCACTCAAACAAAAAAAATCAAAGGGTGCGAGCAAAAAAGCTCACCTGGTGTTCGTTGAAAGTACGCCACTCACATCCTTCCTGACTCCACCTCGCTGAACAAGAGAAGGATGGAGACCATGAATATCCCTTTTTTTGGTTTCGCAGTGTCAGTCACATGTCTAAAGACGAAAAAAGGGGCAGAAGAAGGGGTGTGGTACCACAGATCCCTTGTGGACGTTAGTGGAATCGCGTGTTCGGTCCCTCCCTTATTGGTCATTTGCCTCATCCCATAGTTGTTTTTTTTGTTCTCGTAATTCTTTACCCTCTCTCTCTCCTTAGCTGTAAAAAAATGAGTGGCAATGAAGGTGGTGCGAAAAAGGTAGAGATGGAGAGAGAGTGAACAGAGCGCATTTTTCGTTTTTTTGTGATGTAGAAAGTGGATGGCTCATGAAAATTGTAGTCCGTCGCAGTAACCATAATGGCCGCAGCAGCAGCAGTAGTCCTCATCCCCCTTAGTATAATATCTGAAGCTTCGATTCAAAACAAAAAAGTGTGTATGTGAGTTTTTTTTCTTCTGGAACTTACCTTTCATTTTTTTGTCTGCTCACCTGTCTCATGTCATCTCAGAAACTTTGGAGGGAAGGAGTAAAGGCAAGAGGCTGACAAAGAGAGAGAAAAAGAAAAAAAACAAAATGAGAAATTTATGAAAAGGTGTGTGCGCACAAAAAAAAGAAAGAGAGAGATGCATACACAAAGAGATGGTCAAAGTGTCGTCCCTCTTTGACTACCTTTTTTTAGGGGTGGGGGAAAAACTCATCTCTTTTTTTATTTTCATTCATCTGTCATTCTACATCATTCATTGGTTCACACGAAAAAAAAGTTTGTGTATAGGTCAACTCGTTTTTTTCAAAGGAGTTGGAGCTGTCTCAAGATTTCGGAACCTGTCAAGCAGTCACCCGACGTGTAGGCCAAAAGAATGACTAACTCCCTGGCCACAAAGGTGTCCATGAACCCTTGAACGTATTGGTTGGCAATGTATCCACCCTCCAGGTAATAAATCAAACACTGATGGGTGTCTTGGTACTCCAGCGTGTTGTAGGACAAGAGGAGGGAGTATGTGGAACACTTGTAACTTGCAATCATATTCCAGAGTCTCAGGCAAGAGATTGATGCGAACAAATTGTTGGTGGGCAGGTAATAAAATCCAGAAGAGGTAGGGGAGCAACATGCGCCTGCCGTATAAGCCTCGGAGATGGAGAGACAGACAAGAGCCAGGTCATAAGAAAGGGTCAAGTTCAATGGATTGGTGGATGTACCCAAGGTGGGGGCGCTTCCAGTGGGGGTCGGAGTCGGAGTTGGAGTTGAGGTAGGGGTTGCTGTTGCTGTTGAAGTTGGAGCGGCTGTGGTAGTGATCATAATAGCGGTGGTAGCTGCAACAGTAGTGGTGATGGTGGCGGCAGTGGCAGAAGATGAACTTGTGGCGATCGTAGTTGTGGAAGTGATGGGAGTAGCGGTAGTGGTTGTTTGTGCTGAGGCGGTAGTGGTTGTGATTGTGTTGACAGGAAGGGTGGAAGTGGTGGTGGCGGTGGTTGTTGTGGGGAGTGAACTTGAAGTTGTTGGAGTTGGAGTTGGAGTTGGAGTTGGAGTTGGAGTTGGAGTTGGAGTGGCTGTGGTTGTGGTTGTCGTGGTGGTGGTCATGGTCACATTAGAGATGGTGCAAAAGGGACCACTCCAGCCTGGGGCACACAGACACAGATAGGTGGTGTCATTGTTTCCCTGGATACAAATGGACTGACTTTGACACTGATTAGTGGAGCAATTGCCAGAATTGATGGTGGCATTGAAGGCCAGGGCAATCTCACTCATGGTGGCAAAGTTGAAGTTACCAATCTCCTGAGTGGTGAACCTCTTCTTTCTTCTCTTGTCTCCTCCATCGTCAGTCTCATAAATCACACTGCAATTGGCGGTGATGTTAAACTGGATGACATAGTTTGTGGCGTCGGAGGGCACAAACAGAGAGGTGGCTGGATCACTCCCGATGGTGGGGAGGAAAGAGAAGTTAAACTGAGAACCCACACTGTTGGATTGATACTCAAGGGAGGGCACCCAATTGGTGGCAGTGACATTGTTCTGGATGATGTAGACGGTTCGTGAGCTCAATTGAAGGGCGATGTCCTGACAATAAGCGGCAGCCAGTGGGATTCTGGAAGACACGTTGACGGTGACATACATCCTGCTATCGAGATCAAACAAATCCTGCAGGGTGATCTGATCTCCCGCAGAATAAGTGGTCAGCGTGCTACCCCCTGCAGGCACGTTGCTCCCAAAGAGGGACACCTGCAAGAAGGTTAAACTGCAGATGTCGGGGGCGTCTAGGGTAATGGGGATCTGTTCAAAATAAGTGCCTGAGGGGATGGCACAATTCACAACAGGATGTCTGCAGTCCACTTCCCATTGAACGATGATCGTGTCATTTACGCTGCAATCTGTCCTCGCCAGTCCATAGATAAAAAAGTTGGTTACCTCTTCACAGGTGTTCGACATGGACGGACAGGTGACCGTGTCCATGTGGTAGGTCATGGTCACCCCCTCAAAAGAGGTCACGTTCACATACGGATGGGTGAGCTTGTAAGGATTTCCCACAATGGTCTCAATCACCAGCGTCAGTGTGTCTGTGGATAAACTGTAGCTCAGGTAGATGGGGGGTGAAGAGAAGTTGGCCACCACAGTGCCACACGTGAGGCCATCTGTTCCTGGGTAACACGTGCAGTTAAAATAAGCCCCCACCTCATTGCACGTCCCACCATTTTGACAAGGCATGGTCAGACAGTAGTCGTAAACGGTGGTGCAGTTCTGATCCGAGTAACCAGGCATGCATGAACAGGAGTAGTTGTTGAAGGATGGGGTGCAGGTGCCTCCATTCTGACAGGGGTTCGAAAGGGTGATACACTCATTGACTTCCATGTTGCAGGTCGTGTTGGTGTAGCCATGGACACAGGAGCAGGTGAATCCACCCAGTTGTTGATTGCACGTCCCACCGTTTTGACAGGGGTTGGTCGGACTGCAGAAGTTTTCCAGGGTCTGACAGAACTGGCCGGTGTAACCCAAACCACAAGAGCAGGTGAACGAGTTCACACCCCCGACACATGTACCATGATCACCACAGGCCATGTTATTTCGACACTGATCTATAATGTGAGAGCAATTTTTTCCGTAGTATCCGTCCACGCACAGACAGGTATAATTGTTGACAGAGAATGAACAGGTGGCCCCATTTTGACAGGGCGTGTACACAGTACAGTCATTGATCTCCACGGAACAGGTGCGTCCCATCCAACCCGAGACGCAGGTACAAGTATAGTTGTTGATCATATTGGCGCAGGTGGCTCCATTCACGCAGGGACCACTGGCACAATTATCAATCTCCTGGGTGCAATTGCGACCCGTCCACCCTGGGACACAGCTGCAGGTGTAATTGTCAAAGATTGCGGTACAACTGGCTCCATTCGCACAGGGTGTGTACACGTTGCAGTCATTGACCTGCAGGGAGCAATTGGTACCCATCCACCCTTCCACGCAGGTGCAGGTGTAATTGTTGAAAGAGGGAGCACAGGTGGCCGCATTTTGACAAGGTGAGAGGGTGGCACATTGGTCAATCTGTTGAGTGCAATTGATGCCTGTCCAACCTGTGGCACAAGAACAAGTGTAGTTATCAAAGAGCATGGTACAAGTGGCTCCATTCTGACAGGGTGCATAGATGGTACAGTCATTGATTTCCAGTGAACAATTGTAACCCATCCATCCTTCTGTGCAGGCGCAAGTGTAATTGTTGAAGAGTGGAGTGCAGGTAGCTCCATTCTGACAGGGTGAGAATGTGGCACATTGATCAATCTCCTGAGAGCAATTGATACCCGTCCACCCCACCATACACGAACAGCTATAATTGTTAAAGAGTGGAGTACAGGTCGCCCCATTCTGGCAGGGAGATAATGTAGCACACTGATCAATCTGAATAGAACAGTTCAGTCCAGTCCAGCCCGTGGCACATGTGCAAGTGTAATTGTCGAAGAGCATAGTGCAAGTCGCACCATTCTGACAAGGAGTGTACACATTACAATCATTGACCTCTAGAGAGCAATTGGTACCCATCCATCCCTCTACACAATCACAGGTGTAATTATTGAAGAAGGGTGCACAGGTAGCTCCATTTTGACAAGGGGTGAGGACGACACATTGGTCAATCTGCTGGGTACAGTTTCGTCCCGTCCACCCTGTTGCACACGAACAGGTGTAATTATCAAAGAGTAGATCACAAGTGCCCCCATTTTGACAAGGAGTGTAAACGTTGCACTCATTGGTCTGCAGGGTACAATTGTATCCCATCCATCCTTCCGCACACAAGCACACATAATTATTCACCTCATTGGTGCAGGTAGCACCGTTGTCACACGGATCAGGAGAACAGTTGTTATTGAGGGTCGAACAGTTGAAATCAGAGTAACCTGCCACACACGCACAATTGTAATTGTTCACCTCATTCGTGCAGGTAGCACCATTCTGACAGAGGTCGGGTGAACAATTGTCGTTCAAGGTAGAACAGTTGCGATCACTGTACCCTGCCACACAAGTGCAAGTGTAACTATTGAAGGAGGGCGTGCAGGTGGCACCATTTTGACAAGGTGTCAGGGTACTGCACTGGTCGATCTCTGTGGAACAAGTGTAACCCGTCCATCCTGTCCCACAGGCGCACGTGTAATTATTCACTTCGTTCGTGCAGGTGGCTGCATTCTGACAGGGAGAACTGGCACAATTGTCGATCAAGATGCCGCAATTGTAACCTGTGTAGCCCAGTAGACAGGCACAAGTGTAATTGTTGACTTCATTCGCACAGGTGGCTCCATTCTGACAAGGGTTGAAGGGCACCACGCAATTATCGATGAGAGTTGAACAATTGCGATCCGTGTAGCCAAGAACACAGGCGCAGGTATAATTGTCAAAGAGGATGTTACAGGTGGCGCCATTCTGGCAAGGTGTTAGGACGTTGCACTCATTAATCTCCAGTGAACAGTCGTAGCCCATCCATCCTTCCACGCACGAGCAAGTGTAATTGTTCACTTCGTTGGTACAAGTAGCCCCATTCTGACAAGGATCGGAGGGTACCACACAATTGTCAATCAAGGTACCACAATTGCGGTCCGTGTAGCCAGCGACACATGCACACGTATAATTGTTCACAGAGTTGGTGCAAGTGGCCGCATTCTGACAAGGACTGGGAGAACAATTATCAATGAGTGTCGAACAGTTGCGATCAGAGTAACCTGGCACACAACTGCATGTGTAATTGTCAAAGAGCATATTGCAAGTCGCACCATTCTGACAGGGTGTGTATACATTACAATCATTGATCTCCAGTGAACAGTTGTAACCCATCCACCCTTCCACACAGGCACATGTGTAGTTGTTGAAAGAGGGTGTGCAAGTAGCACCATTCTGACAAGGCGAGAGGACGGCGCAGTTGTCCACCTGCTGAGTACAATTACGTCCTGTCCATCCTGTGTCACATGAACAAGTGTAATTATCAAAGAGCATGGCACATGTGGCCCCATTCTGGCAGGGTGTGTAAACAGTGCAATCGTTGATCTCTAGGGTGCAATTGGTACCCATCCACCCTTCGACACACGAACAAATATAATTGTTCACTTCATTGGTGCAGGTGGCACCGTTGGCACATGGATCGGGGGAACAATTGTTGTTGAGAGTGGAACAGTTGATATCCGAGTAACCTGCCACACACGCACAAGTGTAACTGTTCACTCCATTCGTGCAAGTGGCCCCATTCTGACAAGGATTGGAGGGTACCACGCAATTGTCAACGAGAGTCGAGCAGTTGCGATCAGAGTAACCTGGCACGCAAGTGCAAGTGTAATTGTCAAAGAGCATGTTACAAGTCGCACCATTTTGACAGGGTGTATACACAGTGCAATCATTGACTTCCACCGAACAGTTATACCCCATCCATCCTTTGACGCAGGCACATGTGTAATTGTTAAAGGACGGGGTGCAAGTAGCCGCATTCGCACAAGGAGACAAGGTGGTACACAGATTGATCTGTTGGGTACAATTCTGACCTGTCCATCCTGTGGCGCATGAGCAAGTGTAACTGTCAAAGAACATGTTGCAGGTAGCACCATTCTGGCAGGGCGCATAGACAGTACAGTCGTTCACCTCCACCGAACAATTGGTACCCATCCAACCCTCCACACAATTGCACGTATAATTGTTGAACAAGGGGTTGCAGGTGGCTCCATTCTGACAGGGAGCGTAGACGGCACACTGGTTGATTTGTGTACTGCAATTGTAATCTGTCCACCCTGTGGCGCAAGTGCAAGTGTAATTGTTGACCAACTCGTTGCAAGTGGCTCCATTTTGACAGGCAGAATAAAGAGTGCATTGATTGATCTGAGTGGAACAATTGTAATCTGTGTATCCGGCCACACACGTACAAGTGTAGTTGTCAAAGAGCATGTTACAAGTGGCACCATTCTGACAGGGAGTGTAGACAGTACAGTCATTGATTTCCAGTGAACAAGTGGATCCCATCCAGCCCGTTGCACATGAACAGATGTAACTGTTGATTTCGTTAGTGCAGGTAGCTCCATTCAGGCAAGGGTTGGAAGGCACCACACAATTGTTGATCAAAGTGCCACAATTGTAGTCCGTGTAACCAGCCACGCAGGTGCAGGTGTAATTGTCAAACAATTCATTGCAGGTCGCACCATTCTGACACGGGTTGGACAGACACTCGTTGATTTCAATGCTGCAATTGTATCCAGTCCAACCAGCCACACAAGCACAGGTGTAGTTATTGAACAATGGAGTGCAAGTGGCCGCATTTTGACAGGGTGAGTACACTGCACACTGGTTGATCTGCGTGGTACAATTGTAATCCGTCCATCCTGTGGCGCACGTGCAGGTATAACTGTTGACCAATTCATTGCAGGTGGCTCCGTTCTGGCAGGCCGAATAGAGGGTACATTGGTTCACCTGCAACTGACAATTGGTACCATACCAGCCGGCCACACAGGCACAGCTGTAATTGTAAGCCAATGAAGTGCATGTCCCTGCATTCACGCAGGGGTTCGAGTTGCAGGCTATATAAGAGGACAGGGTCATGGTGTAAAAACCACCCTCTGAGCTCCAATAATCTGCCGCCACAAGCTGATCTCTGTTGACGACCGTGGACCCAAAGTACTGGTTGGCAGAGAGACCTGAAGGTTGGGTGACAGATAGGATCTGACAGGGTGTGTAATTGCAGTCCCAGGCGTACACTTTTCCCGTGTAACTGTTGTGGTAATTAGCTCCCACTGTGACCACACCAGAAAAGACACTTACTGAGATTCCAAATTGATCACCTGCAGCCCCATCCGGAGCATACAGTTGCTGAAGCAAGGTACAGGTGGACAGAGGGCACAAGTACACATAGACCGTCCCCTGGTCTACATTGGACCCAACTGTAACATCAGGGGCCCCGACCACCACATACGCACTCCAAATAGAGACCGAGTAACCAAACCATACATTGGAACCTGAAATAGAGAGTGTGGTGGCTTGAACGCAAGGGAAGGTGGTGCAATTGAACAGGTAGGCACTGCCACCAGCTGAAACTTGGTTGGGTGAGGCCACAACAATCATGTTTTCGTAACTGGCCACGGCAAACCCAAAGGTGTCTCCTGCCGCTTGACCTGATGCGGGGAGTGGAGTGTCCATCTGAGTGCAGCCAGTAGCCGTGCAAATGTAAACATAAGCCCTCCCAGCCAGGATGTTACCCAATACTGTGGCATCAGGGGCACCCACCACCAGCAGTCCATTCTCACTCACCGCGATGGCACCACCAAAGAAATCCTTACTGGCTCCCAATGAACCTGAGAAGGAGGTGACCTCAGTAACACTGGTGGCCGTGTAGGTAAACAAGTGCACCGTGCCCAGACCATTGTTGTTGTTGGGTGCTCCGACCACCATGAAATTGGCATTGAAATCTCCAGCGGCACCAAAGTAGGCCTTGGTCCCAGATCCAGTCCCACTGAAGGTCACGGCCAGAGTACAGGGAGAGGTTTGACAATTGTAAAGATAGGCCGAACCTTGCTTGGTGACGGCGCTCACCGTGTCGTAATACATACCAGCGAGGATGTACACATTATATACATTAAGGACGTTGTAGGCAAACGTTTCGTAAGGTGCGATACCTGTTATCGGCGACACCACGGAGGGGTCCACATAGTTCGTGGTGTTGGTGTTCACCTGGATGGCCACACTGGTCACACTGTCACAATAGAGACCCACAAATCCTCTCAGACAAGTGCAGGTGAAGCTTCCCAGGGTAGGGGTGCAGACACCAAAGGCACCACATCTTGAATTCAGGCACTGCGAGTAGTCATTTCCACAGGTGGATCCATTGAAGCCATTTTGACAGGTACAGTTGAAAAAGTTGATGCCGTTCGCACACGTCCCGCCGTTCAGACACGGGGAAGAGATGCATTCGTTAATGTTGTTCTGGCAGGTAGTTCCATTGAAGTTGGCTGTGCAGGTGCAGACAGAACCACCTTGGATGCAAACTCCACCATTCAGGCATGTAGGACAGGAGGCACAGGAAGGTACGCCATAAGTGGCATAGTCTGTGCTCGCGAATACGTTGTAATTAGGCAGAGGGCAGTTGAATGATTCTGCCTGAGCCAGATTCAGTAAGGTTAGAGCCGGGAAGTTGGAGGATAAGGTAAAGAAAGTCGGAATGGTGCCAGTATTGGAGTTGGCATCCAAGGCCAACTGTGTGGCTGCCTGCAAGTTGATGAGCTGTGATGGCAGGGTGCCACTTATGGTGTTAAAATACAGATAAAGAATCTGAAGTTTTGTGAGTAGGCCTATCTGAGTGGGAATCGAGCCAGTGAGAGAGTTGGAGAAGAGGTAAAGGTTAGTCAGAGAGGTCAGCTGCCCGATCTGTGTTGGAATAGACCCTGTCAGCTGCATTGACGATAGACCCATGTAAGTCAAGGAGGTCAACAAGCCCAATTCAGTGGGAATCGTTCCAGTGGTGCTGGCAGAGGTGGCCAAATTCAAGAAGGTTAATTTGCTCAGCTGTCCTAACTGAGTTGGAATGGCTCCTGAGTTCAGACCATTGGAGACGTCCAAATACTGGAGATTGGTGAGTTGACCCAAACAGGTTGGGAGGGCCGATGTCATCTTGTTGCTGTTCAAATCAAGGTGACGCAGAGATGTGACCAAACACAGTTGGGTTGGAATGCCAGTGATCACCCACGAGTTTTGAATGCTGAAATACTGAAGCTTGGTGCACAGTCCAAGTTGAGTGGGCAGGGCTTTATTTGTGCTTCCCACTTTATCCCAGCTGAATGTGACTAGGTTGACCAGATTGCCTATTTGAGTGGGCATCTGCGTGGGATTTATCATGTGCGTGTTGCTCATGTTTAGGGCAGTCAGCTGTGTACAGAGACCCAGAGTGGTGGGAAATGTAGTGAAGAGATTCGAGCTGACGTCCAATATCTGGAGTTGAGTAAGCAGGCCTATCTCAGTCGGGAGAGTTCCCTCGGTGAAGACTGATGAATGCATGTCAAGGTAGGTTAGTTTGGTCAGACTGCCAATGTTTGGGAGCAGGGCGACACCGAAGTTGTTCGAAAACATGTTCAGTGTGGTGAGCTGAGTCAGGGCATAGATCTGGGTGGGCAAGGAACCAGTGAAGCCATTTGCTGAGATACCCAGGTAAGCGAGATTGGGGTACTGGCCAATGTAAGTGTACAAGGCACCATTAAAGGGTATGCCACTGATGTCAAGATAGAGCAGATTGCCCACGACCGAACACATGGTCGTAGGTATGGACGTGACGCCCGTATTATAGGAAATGTCCAGGTACACCAAGGGACATAAATCTATCAGACTGTTCACAGAGCCAGTGAGGCTGTTGTGACTAAGATCAAGGTGGGTCAGACTGGTCAGAAACCCAACAGTGGTACCCACCGTTCCACTCAAACTGTTGTGAGCATAACTACTGAATGTGAGTGCAGAAGTGACACCATAGTTGACAATAAGGGTGGCTCCTGTGAATGAATTTGAACTGAAATCCAATGAAAGCATGGCTGCAGTTGCCAGTTGAGTGGGGATGGTGCCAGTAAGCTGATCGTTGCTCACATTCACGGTCCTCAGGGTCGCCTGAGAAAGTACGGGGAACGTTGTGGCGAGAGGGTTGGACGACAAATTCAGATTGACCAAGGCGGACATGGAAGCTATCTGAGTTGGGAAACCAGTAAAGGAATTCCCACCCAGTGAGAGTGTAGTTACAGAGGTGAGACTTCCTAATTGAGTAGGCAGTGCACCGGTCAGCGTGTTCCCAGAGAGATCAAGAATGGTCAGGGTAGTGCACAATCCAATCTGAGTAGGCAAAGATCCTGAAAGTTGTGCGTACGATGCCTCAAAGATGGTGACCACTGGAAGTGAAGTATGAATGGTGGTGGGAATGCTTCCTGTCATCGCCACAGAGTACATCTGAAATACCGTCAGGGCAGAAAAAACAGTGGCTGAACCAAGAAAAGTGGCCGCTGAAAGAGCGGGTGTGGCAGAGGCTATTTGGTAGGCTTGCAGTGTGACCAACAAGGATGAGGAGGAAGGCACCCACGTCAGTGCCATGGAAGGATTAGAATAAACCGTAAAGGTCTGCAACGCAGGACATGACACCATGGTCAACGCAGTCAATTGATTACTCTGACAAGAAAAGTAATACAAAAGAGGTGTGCCCGTACCACTGCCTAGGCTGATTGCACCGTTGAGAGAATTGGACGAGACATCGATGTATTGGGCGGAAGGCAAGTTTGGGAACGAAAAGCCACCCGTGAGACTGTTGGAGTGAAGATCAAATATGATCAGATTGGTATTGCTGGCAAATTGAGTAGGGATGGCTCCTGTCAGCCCACAAAAAGAAAGGGTGACGCGTTGCAGGGTAGTTATGGCCGCCACCTGGGTAGGTATGGTGGAAGCTAATGAGTTCTGTTGCAAGTACAGGGTATTTAAGACAACCAAACTCCCCAGTTGTATGGGGAAACCAGTGAAAGTATTGACGCTCATGTCGAGATACTGAAGATTGGTTAAAAGTCCGAGTTGAGTGGGGATGGTGCCCGACAGGCCTGAAGAATGCATGTCCAGATAAGTGAGCGCCGTATTGCTCCCGATGTTGCTGATGAGACCCACAGCGAAGGCATTGCTGTACAGTTTGAAGGTCTGGAGCAATGTGAGAGAGGCTATTTGTATGGGAAGCGATCCTGTCAATGAGTTGCCACTGACGTCTAGATACACAAGCTGTGTGAGGGACCCAAGATTAGTAGGGAGCGCCCCTGTGAAAACAGAAGAGTGCATGTCAAGAGAGGTCAACAAGATCAGGCTGCCAATGTTTGTGACCAAGGCAGCATTAAAATTGTTCGCAAACATGTTCAATGTGGTGAGTTTGGTCAGGGCTCCAATCTGGATGGGCAAAGCACCTGTGAACCCACTGCCCGAAATACCGAGATAGTTTAGATTAGTGTACAATCCTACATAGGTGTACAGGGATGCACCAAAGGACAGATAACTGATGTCCAGATGGAGTAGTGAGGTCGGGACAGAGCATAGCACGGTGGGGATGCCCGTGATGACATTGTAGGACAGATCCAGATATACGAGGGGTAAAAGCGTCAGCTGGGAGGGGAAGGACCCAGAGATTGAGTTGGCCCGAATGTCGAGGGTGGTCAAATGGGTCAAGAGTCCGAGCTGGGTGGGGTAGGCTCCTGTTATGCCTATGTTGCTAATATTGAGGAAGGTCAGTGAGGCGGGGAAGATGTTAGTGGGTAAGGCGGTCGCAAATAAGTTGTTGGACAACGAGAGTGTCGTCAAACTTGTGGACGCAGCCAGATTAGGAATGGTGCCTGTGAGCTTGTTGGAGTAACTCAACATGGTGAGAAGGGCGGGCATTGAGGTGGGTATCACGAGCGAGGTGAGTGAGTTGAGCTGCATGGCGAGGTACGTGAGAGATGAGGAGCATCCACACCCGGTCAAAGTGAAGGTTCCACCAATCCCAATGTTGTTGTCAAAACTGATATGTGTGAGTCCAGTGGCACTTGTAGCGGCGCTGAAATCCAGAAAGGACGCACTCTGTGGGTAAAAATTGGTAGATGAGGCGCTGCCAGAGATACTGAACGAGGTGAGGACAGAGGTGAAGGCAGCCATTCCCCAACCTGGCATCTGTATGGGAGTGAGGAAGGACCATATGGTTCCCATATTGATGGTGGCTACCGCGCTGCCGGTGCATGTCCCGCCAAACATGCTGGTCTGACTGCATGCAGTGAGGGTACCACTGTAGGTGACACCCGTCTTGGTGTTGAACCTCAGGAAGGCCATGGTGATGGTAGATTGGGTAATGTCTGTATTGTAACAGGTGGGAGCGAAATGGCCGCTGTTGCAACTGGTGCTGAGACATTGGTACTCTGTGACCGCACCAAAATAGGCTCCCGTGGAAGTGGCTGTTCCTCCTCCCGCTCCAGTGTTACATACGTTGACTGAATTTCTCATGTCTCTGTACTCACAAAATTTACCCTGGAAGTTGGCCGTACAGACACAGGCGTTGGCGGTGCAAACACCATTATTTAAGCATGCCTGACCACCCGACTGGCCGCAATTCAGAGGACAGGTGGCTGCGGCGGGTCCCGTGCCAGTCACATAACACAAGGTATTTGTTAAAGAGCAGGTCACAGCACCACTCGTGCATGGATTGGGATCTGTTGCCAAGACCACCGGTGCTATCACCACTACTCCACAAAAGAGAAGTAGAAGGATCCGAAGAAGTCGATAGGTCAACATCATGTCGATCCGTGCCTCCGTCTTTTTTTTCAAAAAAAGAGAGGGAGGGGATCTACTGGGCCACAAAAATGTGCAAAGGGTGTGGGTGATAGTCTTCACTTAACTCTGCTCCAAAACAAAAAAATGAATTTTTTTTTAAATCGTTTTTTTCACGGGGTGTTTTTTTTGATTCATCCAAATTAAAAAAAAAGTCTTTGAAAAAAAGCAGAATTGGACACCCACATTTTTGGGAGGAAGGTGGAAAAAATCGCACCCTTTTTTGTCTTCTGGCCAAATTGAATTGTGTAAAAAAGGCATGATGTATGATGGACACCTTTTTGGGAAGGGATGGGGAGAGGGAATGAGAAAAAAAGGGCTGTGAGGATGGTGAAAGACACACACATGCACACGCACTTTGGATCTGCCATCCAACACACAAAAAAATTTTTTTTCAAAAAACCTCTCCTCTTTCATTTTTTCTTTTTTTTTCTTTTTTTCTCTCGCTCTCCAACACACTTTTATCTTGTCCCCCTTCTTTGTCTACTAGCTTCTTCTTTTTTTGTTGCTTGCTGTCGAGCGCATCCAAAAATCAACAAAACTGGAGGATTCTTTGAACGAGACAGACTCAAGACACATTGCGTCTGAAGGTTCATCCAAACCATCCTCATCCTCTTCATCCAGAAAGAGAAAGATGGATGCTTCCAACCTGGCACCTGTCTCTAAACAAGAGACCAAATCCAAATCACGCAAGCAACAACCATCTTCCAAGTCTCGTCACAAAGAGGAGGTTGAAGTCGAAGAGACTGAGGAAACTGTGGAGGATGTTCAGCCACCACAACCATCCACCACCATGACCGAAGAAGTTATGGATACGACTCCCGATCAAGTCACCGTCACCTCCGTCGCACAACAACAACAACAACAAGAAGAAGAGGGGGACGAAGGAGAGGATCCATTTCACCAGACTGCTGAAGAGATTACAGAGTTGCAGAACCTGCCTGAGGGAAATGACCTCGATCTTGACAAGGAACTGGGTTTGACGACCACACCTGCACAAACAGTGTCAACAACAGAAGGTGAGGAGGAGAAGGGAGAGGAAGATGCAACGGTGGACAAAACAGAGAAAGAAAATCAAATGGACACAATCACCGCTCCAGTGCAAGAGATGATTAAGGTCCCTGGCGATGATGAGGAGGGTGGTGATGATGATGACCACGAATCTGGTTTGGCAGAGATCATCATCACCACCACTTCTGATCATGTAGAAGAGATTGAAGTTGAAGAGAGTATGTTAGATTCATTGCCTCCACTCACCACCGCCACGGTCCCCACCGTCATTGATCTATCCGAGTCAACTGATCCAGAAGTGGGAGAAGAAGAAGAGATGCCAGTGGTTGATTCTACTGAGGACGATCAGCATGATGACAATGGTGATGGCGACGACAATTATGAGCAGGATGAAGAAGAAGCAAAGGAGGAGGATGGTGATGGTGATGAAAACAATGAGTCTGTTGACATTGATACTCTCATGGAGATGGCATCCACCAGCGAAAGCAACAACAACAGCGGCAGCAAGAGTCGGCACAAACGACATGCATATATTGGAGAAGGGGAGGATGAGGATGAGGAGGTTCAGGAGGATGTTGACCAAGAGGCGGATGACTCAAATGAGAGGGACTTTGATATCATGGGTTTGATGGATGACAGCTTTGAGCACAGGGACAAGAAGTTTGCAGCCACTTCAAAGACGAACGTGTCGGAGATGTCCACCAAGGATCTAGAGAAAATGATGCTTAGTGACAGCGAAGACGATGAAGGTGCGGAGGAGGAAGAGAATGATAACGAAGGCAGTGGGTACAACATCTACTACCACAAGGAGGATGAAGAGAATGATTTTTCTTCCATTCTCAACGAGGGAGGAGGAGAGGAGGATCAGGAAGAAGAAGAGGGTGATACCACCATTCACGCCAAGGTTCCTCTCTCTACCCAGAAACTCCAAACTCAAACCAACGCAAAGGATGACTTGGATGCGGACATTCTTGAACTCCTTGATCTTGCCATGTCAAAGGAACCGAACGAACCTGGTGACGACAAGAACCACAATCACAAGGGCGATTCACAAAAAGCAAAGACCAAGACCAAAAAAAAGACGGTCAAGTTTGACACTCCTCCAGCCTCCCCTTCTGCGTCATCCCCCTACACTCATCCTCGTCGATCATTAAAGGAACAACAGAAACAGAAACAACGCCACCAAAAGACGAATCACCAACTCCAGATCATTCATCTTGTCAAAAGTGTTCCCTCCAGGCCACAAGAGGAAGGGGGTGATGTAGATGGTGGCTCAAGGGTGACCATGGATGAGGATGGTGTTGAACGTGAGGGGGGAGAGAGATTGGTTGCACACAAACTCTCGCGAGACATCCCCAATCAGGGGAAATTGAACATGATTCAAAAGTGGCCAGGTGCTCGGCCCTTCGTAAGAACCTGGAAGAAGTTTGTGGGCGACAACAATATCATGGATCCCAATGTCCTGTATCAGAGTTTTGTTTTGGGCACCACCAGGATTTGGGCCACCCCCTTGTGCATGATGGTCAATGAACTTCAACATTTTGAGGAAATGAGAGACTTCATTTTGCTGTGCCATGCTGGGGTGATTGACTTCAATTATGGTGGCATGGTCACCCGACCAGAATACAAAGGATCAGGATCGTCGTCACCTCCAGGGAAGACGATGGCCGAGGACACTAATGAACCTACTCTTTGGGACTTGTCCATGATCACACCTCTGTTCATGAGCATCCTCTGCAAGAACTATGTGATCATGAAGCTGTTCGTGCAGATCCCCACGGTGAACCCCAACGAAGGACTCAGAAACATCATGGGAAACAGGAGCACCACTCCACTGGCCCAGGCCATTCTCTCTGAACCTGACCCATGGGTGGTGGAGACCATCTTGAGCTCTCAGAACATCAACCCCAACCTGGGCATTCAGGAGGATCATGTTCACATCCCACCCATGATTCTTGTCTACAACATGTATCGCGAGGCCCAACCTGACAGCAAGTCTGCCGCTTATTTCAAAGAACTCTTTAAGATGCTCTTTGAACACCCCCTCATCGATCGTAACCTCAAGTTTGAGGGGACTAGCATCGAAGATGTCGTCGAGTTACGTCCCGACATTTATGATTTCGAAGAAGAGATGGAGGATGACAATGACAACAACAACAACACCAACAGCAGCAGCGAGGAGAATGAGGATGGTGATGGTGATGATTCTCATGCCATAGACATTGACAGTATTCTCAACTCATTGTCCTAAAAAATGGCACACATGCACACACACAAAGAAACTCACTTGATCTTTTTTGCAACTGTTTATCTTTTTTTTCTTTTCTTTGTCATCTAAGCATCAAAAAAATGTGATCCCCCATCTTCTTGCAAAAAAATTGAATGAGAAAGAAAGAAAGAAAAAAATTGTAACACTCCTGCCTTCCTCATCCTCCCTTTAAAAAAACTGCTCCCCCCCCCAAAGGTGGTCAAAAACTTGCTGGCACGTCGAACAACAACAACAACAACAACAACAACAACAAAAAAGCATGGTGGGAACAGAACTTATGGAGATTTCTGCATCTGTGGCCTCATTGATGGCGGCAACTGTGATTGCCAACACACCTAAGGCGGAAGAGGGTGAGACTGTGCCCTTGGATGCAGAGATCATCTTACTCACCATCCACATGATCCTGTTGCTGTGGTTTATGAGGCGGTTTATTCAAAATCAGACGGAACAGCTGATCCCTTTCACCAGTCGCTGTGGTGACATTCTCATCGCGGCCAGCTGGGGCTTTGGATGCAACTATGGCATCACCTTCAGGCATGTGTTTGGTGGCATGCAATGTGTCCTCTATGAGTTTCTCATCTTTGTCAACCCAGCCTTTGTGGTGGGACCGGGAATCGTGTTTGCCCTCGAACTGCTCTGTGAGCTTCAATATACGGAAGGTGGCAAACACAGGAAGGTCATTCTTAATTTCTTGCCTACTCCCGAGAAGATCAGAAGATGGGGGTTTGCGATCATTGTAGGCATTGTGGTCATCCACATGATCATTGGTGGGGTTTTCATGCTGGCCTTCAAGGATATTGAATTGGAGGCCTGGTCCCTCAGCTGCGAACTGTCCATTGAGAGTACCGCCCTGGCCATCCTCTTTTGTGTTCACATGCTCTTTTTGCTGACAGCCGCCCTGTGTCATTGGTCCACCTGCCCAGACAGGTTGAAAGTGGCCATCTGGAACATTCGACTCCTCATCTTGTGGGACGGACTCACCTTAGGTCCCTTTTTGCTGCTCAACATGGTAGACACAAGCACTTTTTACAACTTTGAGTCCAACTTCTTTTCTGTGGAAGTCTTTGGCATGTTCTTTAACATGGGACCCGTGATCATTCAGATGATCGTCTCTCAGCTGCATGCTCTCTACATTGATGGTGGCACCATCTTTTACATCTTCACCATCCAAGGGTCCAAGAACAAGAAGCTCCAGGCTGCCATGAAGCAAATGGCATCACAACATCACAAAGATGAGGATGATGAAGACAATGAGGGAGGGGAGAATACAACTGGACGTTCGAGAACAGTAGTTTCCATGATCCACATGGTTTCTGGAAAGGGCAAGGATCCCAGGATGGTCACACCCATTGAGTTTCAAGAAAGTCTGACAGCCATCAACCCAGCCGGAAGGGATTTAATGTTTTCCACCTTGGTGCTCAGAAATTTCATTGCCTGTTCTTCGGATGATGTCTTTCGCCACTCGAGAATCCTGGCCGTGTGCATCTCCCTCTCCAATCATCTGGATGCTCACATCAAGCATGGGGCCATCCTCAATCACAGCCAAGAGCTCACCAGTCAACTAACCTCTTTGAGAGATGATTATGATGTCAAATCTATTGCAGAGGTCACCAACTTGGCTGCCTTAAGGCCCGAGCAGGTCAGACGTATCATCAATGAACTATGTTACAAGCTGGTCGTTCTGGTCCATGATATTACCCCACCGTCCGACTCGGACCCCTATCGTGATGACAACAGCAAGGATAGGTTCACCCGATTGCGCGAAGAGCATGGTGACGGCGAGGAGATTTGAATTTGAATTTGAATTTGAAAAAAAAATGAATGAGGACAGCAAGGAGAAAAAAGAAAAAAAAGAAAAAAAGAAAAAAAAGAATGAGTGAGCTTGTATGTTTTTTTTATTTTTTTTTCAGAATTTCACAACAAGATCTTCAGGTATAGAGTGTACATCATGTGAGCCCAAAAAGATGCCCACGGGAATGTCGGGTGGTGGCAAGTGGGGTGGGTAAGCGAAACCCTCATACTTCATGTCCCTGTACTGTTCCATGAAGTACGTCTCTCGGGGAATGGCCTTGTCAAAGAAGGTGGGTTCAAACTTGTAGAGCCAGATGTGCATGCGCCAAGGTGTTTTGGCCTCAATCGTGATCCCTAACTGGGTTGGGTCAGTGATTCTGTCCTTGAAGGGAATCTGCAATTTGGCAATGAAAGCATAGGATCTGGACTGCTGGTTGGATTGGTTCCTCCAGATCCTGAGTTGTTGCATGACCTGAATGATGTAGGCCTCGTCAGCCAGATAAAGGTGATGCTTGGTCGGATCTGTGCTGTAAAAATCATAATAATCTTCAATGTAGGCCAACATCTTGGGAGAGATGTGATTCTTGAGTTCACCAATACAATCTTCAATGTCAATGCCATCCTGTGCTATCTCTTTTTCAGTGAACGTCCAACCACAATGCCAGTCAGGGTCCCAATTACGGAGAAGTTGCAAAGGAATAACTCCTTCCCCTTGGCATAATGTGTCAATGGAGGCCCAGATCGCTGGCTGACCGTGGGGACCATCATCCACCACCACCCCCACTTTACCCAAGTTGAAATTTTCAAGTCCCCATAGATTTTGGGCCACATACGTTAACCCATCGGCGGCATGGTCTTCAAAATGATGTCCAGCAGCAAACTCTAACTTGGGTTCCTGCACGAAGCCAAACATCCCCAATTTAAACATGATATAGTGATAGACCATCTGGTACTCACTCATTCCCAACATGGTGGCATACTCAGAGGCTCCAATGTACATGCGTCTCATGAACACCCATAGATCACTGTTCTGCTCTAAATTGTAAAGTTTGTGGCGCTCTTCGGCTGTGGGAAACTGGTCCGTGAGGTAAGCCTGAGGTGGTTGCACACCCGGTGGGATGATGACCTGTGGCAAAGATCTCAGATGAACCAGCATGAGCTCACAGGAGATGGCATAACACGCCAACTGGTCTTTGGGTGTCAGAGAGTTTTTTGAATAGAGGGTGGACACACAGGCTGCAAGGTAAATAGCCTTGTGGAACTTGTTCATCTCAGATGGAATACGACGGTACGAAGCAAGAGTTGGATCCTTGGTGGATCGATAACTGACATAACCTGGAACAGGATCTATGGAGATCTGTTGTGGTTTCGGTTTGGGCTTGAAAGTGGATGATGAGGATGATGAGGATGATGGCAATGCTACTGTTGCTGCGGGCATTGGCTTCTTGGGTTGGATCTTCATCGAGGCCAACCGTGCCATCTTTTGTTCCATGATTTTTTTTGTCAGATGATGGTGGAAGGAGTTGGTGGAACACACAAATAATTTCTTGTTTTTTTTATTATTCTTTCTTTCTTTGAAAAAAGGGAGGAGAGAGAGAAAAAAAACAAAGGGTGTAAATGATGATGGTGGTGATGATGATGTTGCTTCTGGTTCACTCTTCAGCCACTTCCTCGCCCTCGGCAGTCTCTTCTCCCTCGCCGCCAGCATTGCCAGTTTGGGTCTCTTCGCCAGTAGTGGCGGATGACTGCTCGCCCTCAGTAGCCTCACCCTCCACTTCTTCACCATCATTGGTCTCTTCCTCCTCAGTGGTGGTGGTAGTGGCAGCAGTTCCATCGGTTTCAGTCTCGACCTCTGCCTCGTCAGTGCCCTCATCAACATCATCCTCAATGATCTCGTCGCCATCATCCTCTTCCTCGTTCTCCTCAGGTTGCTCCTCAACAGCCTTGGACTTCCTTTTGGAGGAGGAGGAAGAAGAGGCAGAGGCAGCCTTCTTGTCAAAGGTGACAGACTTGCCTCTGCCACCACCACCAGAAGAGCTCTTGGGCTCTGACTTGACGGGAGCTGGACGTGACTTGGTCACCTTGGAGGCAGTGGCCACCTTGGATGGCTTGACAGGGGCAGATGAGGTAGCCTTACCACCCTTGGAGGCAGTGGCAGCAGTCTTAGGTGCAGCTGATCCTGCCTTGGTCTTGGATCCCTTAGGGGCTGCGTTAGTAGCAACAGCCGTAGCAGTCTTGGTCTTGGAGGAAGAGGCAGAAGGAGGAGCCTTACCGGTCTTGCTGACTGACCTGACCCTCTTGGCTTCAGCCACATCAGCGTTAGCCTCACGCTCTGCCCTCCTCACCTTGGCATCATTGATCCTCTTCCACTGCTCTCTCTTGCACTTGTGATACCAAGTTCCGCCCATCCTGACCCTGCCCCAGTCACGAATACAGGGCACAGTGTTCAAGGCAGCACCATAGGCAAACTCCCTTGGGTTCAAGGTCTCTCTCTTGGAGATGTTGGCCCCCAACTTGGAGCTGTCAATGAAGATCTCATCCAACACAAGGTCAGAGGCCCTCATGAGTTCTGCCAGGGCACCCTTGGTGATCCTCAAATCGGTCTTGAAGTCAGCCATGATCTCCCTGATGACCCTTGCAGTGGGCTTGATGGGAAGGATCACATCTCCGTGAGAAGACAGCTTGTCATAAGACTCAAAGTCCCTCATGAACTTCTGTCTGGCCGCATCTTTCATCTGGGGGTTCTTGGATCCACTGCCACCCGTGGGCTTGATGGTCTTGGGCATGTCATGCTTGCGACGTTGCTTGACCACTCCAGAATTGGTGGACACACTGGGAACAGCAGCAGAAGTGCTGCTACTCTTTTTCTTGAGCACGGCAGCAATGGGTGGGGGTGGAGCAGACTTACCACCCGTCTGACGACGAGCAGCGTTCTGGCTGGGTGGGGCATTGGCGGGAGTCTTGAGACTCGACTTCATGCGAGGAGTAATGTTGCTCGCATTGGCGGAGGTGAGGGCAGCAGCAGTGGTGGACATCTTTTTTTTATTTTTTTCTATCTCTAGAGATGGAAGGAGAGAAGAAAAAAAAGTGTTTTTGAGAAAAAAAAAGTTTTTTGGGAGAGAGAGTGAGTGCGCGCAAAGAGAGAGAAGGAGGAGAAGAGGCGTGACGTTTCTGTTTCTGTTTTCTTTCGCTCCTCATCGCTCTCCTTTATCTCTCTATCTTCATGCAAAAAAAAGAAGAGAAAGAAACATCGCTCACCTTGACTTGACTGGATCTGAGAGTTTTTTTGGGGAGAGAGAAGGAAGACAAGAAAAAATTTGGAGAGAGAGAAGGAAGGAGGAAGGAGAAGAGAGAAAGAAAAAAAGAGGTAGTTTGAATGATCAGATTGCACCAAAAAAATTTTTGCAAAAAATGAATTAGAGGGACTTTATAGACGTTTTTTTTGAGGGTTTGTGTGTGCATGTGCGTGTGTAAATTGTGCAAAGTGGTGTGTTATGCACGCACGCACACACACACTGTCACTCTCTCTCACTGAAAATTTTTTGGGAGACCTTCTATCTCTCTCCATCCTTTTTTTGTGAACCCACTCCAAAAAAACATAATCCGATTCATGCTCTTCGGATGCACTCATGCCCATGCTTGTAACACATCTCAACAATTTTTTTTGTTGCATGCATGCGCGCACTCACTCGCTCGCTCCATCTCTCTTTTTTTTCAAACCTGTCCATTTTTTTATTTTATTTTATTTTATTGTATTTTTTGGATGTCAAAGAGGGAATGAAGAGAGTGAGTGCTTGGGGCTTGTTGTTTATTTTGGGGGCATCGTGGAGAGGCAAGAGATGGTCAAGTTGGCCTATTATGGCTGTCACCTCTCTGGTGGTCGATCTTGCTGTGACAGAGATCTTTACTGCCAATGCCCAGGAGATGGGTTACACAAAGGTGGATGGCGTGACTGAATGTTTGTGGAGAAACTTGTTCATGGCCTGTGGTCTAATCTTTGGAGCATCGCTAACACTCTTCCTTCCCTACCTGGCTGCACGACAAAGGCAACAACAACAACAACATGAATCGTCGTTATCCTCTTCTTCTTCTCCAATTTCGACCTCAACCAGACTGGTGACCCTTGCACCCTGCATCATCATGGGTTGCACCATCGCTCTGAGTGATACACTCTTGGGAACAGACATTGACGAAATGGTGCCCATCATGGTGGGTTCGGCCCTACTGGCCACAGCGTTCATGATACAAGGTACCTGGAGTGGTGACTTGCTCTATGTTGTGGCAGGAGCCCTGGTCACCACTCCATGTCTCAACATTGCCTCTGCACCTTCCGCCTCTTTCATGTACTCCATGTTCTCAGGGGACAGTACGAATGTGAGCGATATTCATATTGGCAACCTCTCGGACGAAGAACTCATGGGAGTCTTCATTGCTATCATGGTCATCTCCGGGGTTCTCTCTCTCCCCATCTCTGTTGTGAAAGGTGGCCCCGCCTTACTTGTTTCGAGATCAAGACAGATTAGCCACAACAGTAATCCATACAGATTATCTCATGGTCACAGGAAGAAGCATGATGATAATAACAACGATCATGATGGCAATGCCACTGAACTTGTCGCCCTTCAGAAACCACATTCACTTTTGGTGGGTGGAAAGAGGAGCACACCTACCTTTTTTACATCCATGATGGATACGGCATCGCCCTTAACATCAACATCCATAATGGATGACGCCACCACCCACTCTCCCTTTCCACGATTCGACCATCTCCCACCACCAACAGCAGCAGTGACACCTGATCACGAGTCGTCCTCACAAAAGATGGTTAACTCAAGAAGACGTGAACAAGATCGCCACTCTACGACTATGCACACTTTGATAGCAGAGGGGACTTTCTTTGATGGGGATGAATCCGAAATTGGGTCAGCCCTCAGGAACGGTGGAGAGGATAATGACGAGGGAGATCATGAGAAAGACAATGACGACAGGTCTTCCTCCTCTTCGCAGCAACATCACCACCAGTATTACCAATCTATGTCCTCTTCCTCGCCTGATGATTTCCAAGATCTTCAGGCAGCCCTTTGGAATCTACCACCCGCATTTTCACATTGACGGAAAGAAAAAAACACAAAAAAACATTTGGGTGCATATTTTTTTTCTCTCACAAAAAAAATCTTTTTCTATGTCACCTTGCTCTCTTTTTTTCCTTTCTCCTTCCTCTCCTTCTTTTTTTTGCAAGCAAAAAACCACAAATGGGTTTGGGTCCCAATGGAGTGGAGGTGGCCATGATCTTGATCACCAACTCATGTGGTCAGAATGTCCCCGAATGTGCCTGGGTGGTAATAGACGGAGGTGTGATGATCCGACGATCTGGTCCCTCTAACAAAGGTGGCTGGGCCTCCAGTGCCCAATCTCTTGTCTCCAAGATAAAATGTTTCACCAAGAACCTGAGTGGTGTCAAGGTGCTCGTGTTCGTCGGTGATCTGTATGACCAGGCGGATGATTACCCACATCGTGTTTATGTGGGTCAGCAGAGAAAGAAGAAGGTCAAGCCTTGCCCCCAAGGATTGGTGATCAACGATTTCTTGAATCTTCAGCATGCCCGAGTCCCCAGTCCCACTGAGTTCGATTATCTGGCCAACCAACGCGACTGGAGACAGGAGGTCTTTGTCCCCCTCTTGGCCCGTCACTTTGGTCACTTTCTCAGTTTACCTGGTTCAGATGCGTTCCAAGATCCTGGTGTGAGTGATGAAGTGGTGGTGGTGACAAGAGGCCTGACCGCCGCCACTTCTCTTCTTCTTCCTCCTTCTTCTTCGTCTACTGCCATGGTTCAATCAGGGGGTTCGACAGCGGCAGCAACAACAAGTTCAGGAGAAAAGTGTTATGTTCACCTGGTCAGTCAGCGCAAGGGGGCAGATGGTAGTGGGACAGTGTACACTCCCAGTCCCGAATACATCCAAATCTTTAACACAAAGAGTGCCGAGGCAGATACAGGGGGTGCCTCTGCACTGTATGCCGCTTTGTTGAAAGGTCAGGATGCTCACTTGGTGACAGGAGATGGTGATCTCTTGCTCACTTGTTTGATGATGGCCGACTGGTTTGCCCGAAACATGACAGAAGAGGAACTGGCCCAGCAGCACGTTCCCGCCTTCTATTTAACCATTGATAGCAGGTTGGGGAGTTTTGATGTGTGGGGTGCAGGCAGAGAGGTCCAGTCTAAAATGACCACCCTCATTCAGAGATTTGATCATTCAGTGAATGTGGGACCCCACTTGGAGGATCAGATGATTGCCATTGCCTGTGTGATCATGTGTCTGGGTGAAGTGGACACGGCCACCATCATTCCTTACATCAAGGCGGGGACCATCTTGACCTCCCTGTCTGATTATTTTATGGCCAGAGGTAAGCCCCCTACCCGGTTCCCCACTGAACAGAATGAATTTCTGGAGGATGCCGTGAGGCGTCACTATGATACCTTGATTTATAGGAACGACCAAGGGGTCCCCTTCTTGCACTATGCCGCCTGGTATTGCCTCATTGCTCACGCAGCCCAGAACACCTTGAATTCCAAGAAGGGAGAGACCAAGCAGACTTTCCAGTGGCATCACCGGCTGACGTTTGCCCCCGAACCCATGGTCTTGAAGGCCACCGCCCCCACTTGCCTCTCCTTGGGTTATATAACAGCCCACCTGGCCAGAGCAGAATGGACTTTGCAATACATGACCCTGGAGCCACACATTCACAACCCAAACTCACCTCGAGTCCCCAACTTCCTGCCATCTGATGCCTCCTCAGGATTCATGAAACTGTCAGACTCTCCTGATGGAGAAATTGTGGCTGTCAAAGAACTCAACCCCAAAATCTTCATCCGTCGTGACGCCCGAGCCCTTGGTTATTATCCCACTTCCTGAGACACACACAAACACAAAAGTTGTGAAAGAAAGAATAATAATAATAATAATAATTTGAAAAGAAAGAGAGAGAGTGTGTCATGATTCTAACTTGGTCCAAGAAAAAAAAGTGGCGATAGGGTCGCGCCACCTTTGCTTTTTTTTTCCTTTCCTTTCTCTCTTCCAACCCACATCACCATGTTCGCGTTGTTGAACAAAACATGCGACAACAATCAAAAAAAACAATGATAAAAGGACTGACGAGTGGATGGGTGAACTGTTTGCACATTTTTTTCTTTTTTTTGTGATCAAGTTGTTCCTCCTTCCTTTCTTCCTTCTCTCAACTCAAACTCCCACCCCCCCCCCAAAAAAACAATCTTCAGCATGAGCGAGAGTCAACAGCAACAACAACAGGAGATCGTGGCGGTGAAGCGTAAAATGATTCTGGCGCCGTCCGCCAGTCCGAACGTCAAGTACATGAAGACCGAACAGAAAAAGTTTGGTGGATCCAAGGGTGTCGTTTTGGACGCCATCGTATTCGAGCAGTCCGCTGGCAAGACGGGCAAGACCAGTTTCATCACCTTCCTGATTGAAAAGGTCAGGTCCTTCACCCCCAGCAACACTTGCTCTGGGGTGGTCACGAACAACGCTGCCTACCTGTCCCTTGTCTATGTCGACAAGTTGGATGATCCTGAACACCCTGTACTGTCACCTCCAGTGCCTATTGTCCTTCGTCCGGGGACTGTGGTCAATTCTATGCTGGGCAAGAAAAATCCCGTTAACAAGGCCGGTACGGATGCCTTGAATGAAATCAGTGCTGCGTACATTGGGCCTGTCACCATCACCCTGGAGATCAATGGCACCATCAAGTATGATGATTATGACAACAAGAAGAAGAAAGGTGGAAGTGGTGCTGGTGCTGGTGCTCCTGGAACTGAAGTGGGTGGTGAGGTGGGTGCCTTGATCCCCAATGCCGCAGCCGCCTCCACCTCCACTGCTGTCACCGCCTCCACCTCAAAAGATGGAGGTGGAGGGGGAGGTGGTGATCAAACTTCCGCTGCACCTGGAAGTGAAGTGGCCCTCCGATCAGAAATTCCCTCTGGTGCCGGTGCCGGTGCCGCAGCTGCTGGTGGTGGTGACAAGAAGAAAAAGATCACCAGCACCTTTTTCACCATCAGCTCTATTGTGCCGGTGAAGGGTAAGGATGGCAAGGCCATTGACATTTTGCCTTGTGATCGTTATTTGTATCTATTGCAGGCTTCCACCGCCATCATGGCCAGGGCCTTGGCAATGGGTCACCTTTCATCTTCACCCAAGGACGTGGGGGTGAAGACCAATCTCATGTCACTTGGTTTTATGCTGCCCTTTGGAGACGTCATCAACCCCATGATCACGGCTCACACAGACACCGAGAACATGTACAGACCAGGTGTGATTGAGCAAAGAATGGTGCGTCCAGAAGATGATATCTATCTCAATGTGGTCAAGGATCCCAACTCGGGTGCCGAGAAGACCTCTGTTCACTTCAAGGTGGACATGCACCTCAAGTACCTTGTCGCCAACCCTGACCACGCTGTCAGTGAAGAAGGGGTGGAGAGTGGTGGCTCTGCTGCCCTGGTGAGTGTTGAAAAGTATGTCTCATCCCCCTCGTGGGAGTTCTACTCACCTGAACTAGCACTTGGATTGAGGACCCTGGATATTTGGTCCAGCTTCTGCAAGTTGCCTGACCTGTCGGGTTTCGCCAGGGTGATCTACAACATCTCCAATCCTGATGCCAATGTCAATCCTGGCGAAGATCTCAACAGGGCCAACGAAGTGATGGTGACCCGCTGGATGCTGGATTTCGAACCACTCACCACCAAGTGGGGTTACCCACTCCTCGCTGAGCAACTTGATAAGTTGTACAATGACAACTCGGCCTCCGGAAAGAAAACATGGGTCAAGTATCGCGCCAAGGTTCTGCAGATGCACGAGAAGGGTGTTACTGTTGAGCAGATCACCTGGGTGGGCACACAGAAGCTCTCTGCCACCCCTTACTTTTTGAACAACATCACCAACTTGGTGGTGGTCTTGGATTACTTCCCTCCCAACAACTGGGAGTTCTTCCTCATCCCTCCTGTTCAGTCCATCCTCAAGAAGTTGGCTGAAATCAAGGTGGACGCAGAGGCAGAGGATGCCAATCCAGAGGACAACTTTGAAATGCCCAACGACATTGTGGAGATGATCCCCTTGCTCCCCAAACTCGGGTCCGAGGGTAGCAAGCCTGTGACTGCCGAATCTCCATTGACTGAGATTATGAATGCCTTCATGGCCTCTGACGCTGAAGGATTCTACTTACTCCTCGCCATCCCCAAGGCCACTAACAAGATGCCCTTCCTCATGGATCCACTTTTTGCCACCTTTGACAGAGATGCCACTCGTGCCTACAATGACACTGAGGGTGAGATTGGCCTCTCTGAACAGAAGGTCGAATACTACAAGTGCCCCTCCAAGGGGTTTCTCAACTTGCCCCCCGTCCCATCCAACCTTGCAAATGCCACTGTCGGAGGACAAGGATCAGGGCCTACTGCCATTGCTGCTGCCATCGCTGCTACTGCTGCTGTCCTCGCTGGTCAACAGTAAACAAAGAAAAAATCACATGGAACTGTTTTTTTGTGATTGTCTTGTTCAACAAATAAAAATCAGAAAAAAACACAAGACCATCTTTTTTTTCCTCCTCTTCTTTTTTTGTTGTTGTGGCTACAATCCATCCTCCATGTTGGTAGTGGCAGTGGTAGTGGTGGCATTGTCGATCTCTGTGTCAGAGTCAGAGTCGGTCGTGGTGATGGCCAGTTCTTCAGGTTGGGCCGCTCTTCGTCCCAATTTCATAGCACTGACTAGGATGAACTTCTTGAAAGTGGGTTCAAGGTAGACATTTTTGCTGGTCTTTGTGATGAAGTCCGATCGCCTGAGAATGATGGGCCAGGCCAGTCTGTCTGATGGAGAGACTGTTCCCTGCATCACACGCGATGCAACAAGGAGACACACATCCAGAGGGCAGGTGTGTGGGTCCAAAACTTGTGCCACCTGACCTGCAGGCCTGTGCGGTCTCACAGCTCGAAGGGTAACCCTTTCTAAGACTTCGCTCATGTTTTTTTTAATTTGTTGGAAAGAAGAGGTGGCAGCGAAAAAAAAGGGAGAGTGATGATGATGATGGCGCACTAAAAAAACTTTTTTTTCACAAGAAAAAAAAGTGGTCCCTCCCTCCCTTCCTTTTTTTCAGAAAAAAAAATCAATTTCTCTCGCTCCCCCCCCAGAAGAAGGGAAAAAAATATGGACATCCTCGCCCCACCCTTGACGGACGAAGAAATTTATGTTTATTACAGAGATCACTTTCCACTGGACCTTGTTTGGGAATTATTGTGCCAGTGTGTGGGGGGCGAGCACCTGTGCAAACACCTCGACTTCAGTATCGACAAGCCAGTATCCCGACGCCACAGTTACAACAATAATTATTCTGTGGCAGATACAGAAACCATTTTGATCAGGTACCTCTCTGCGGCCACCAAACAAGACCTCCATAAATTATTACTTCAAAACTCTCCACGGTCTGTCAGCATTGGGTCCCTTTATCACGTAGAGGGGGCACTGAGACCACAGATCATCTCTCAATTTGGGTCTCAGGAAAACCATGGCAAACCCTTCATGATTGACTTTGACATCACAGACTTTCAGAGAGACTGTCATTGTGGAGACTTGCCCCAGGTATGTCAGTTATGCTGGGAACGTCAATGTGCACCCCTCATCAAACTGCTCGAGGAGGCCTGTCCCATACTCTTTGGTTCTGGCATGCTGGTGAGTTATAGTGGGCGGAGAGGTGTTCATGCCTGTCTTCCCAACCCCAACCTCACCTACGCAAGTACTCATGACCGAGCCTCTGCCCTTGAGTTCATTGAAGGACAAGTCTCTGCCTGTGGACCTGGACTCTTTGATCGCTACGCCACCACCTCCAATGATCACACCATTCGGTTACCCTTCACCATCAACACCTCCACAGGCTTTATTGACTTACCTTGCACCTCCTCGACCCCGTTTGAGAATGTTAGAGTGCACGTTCGAAGTTTGATCCAGTTGCACAGCAACAGAAACAACAACAACAAAGACCAACAGCAGCTACAGCAACAGCAATCATTTGCAGACGCCATTCAGCTGACACAAAAGTTCTTGTCAACCCAGCGGTAGTGATCATTCTTTTTTTTGAATAAAAAAACTGTTGATATCATTGTTATTTATTTTTTTTTAAAAAATATTTTTGGATGTGTGTTCGAGCCCACCTTTCAAAACAACTTTTTGAAAAAAAAATCAAAAGGATGAATCTCTTTGTCCAAATAATAATAATAATAAAAATAATTCAATGTTTCTCCCCTTGATCTGATATTTTGGGAAGAAAAAAAAGAAAGAAAAAAAATTTTTTTTCCAGAATCTCTCTCGAAAGAGATCGTTGCACATATAGATCCAAGCACCTCGTCCCTTATATCTCACAGTCAGCATCTTTTTTCTTTTGGACCCCACCCCGCCTTTTGTTGTGATTGTTGTGATTTTTTTTCGTTCTTTCTTTTTCTGGTGCCTCCTTCCCTTTGAGATAATAATTTTTTTTCTGCTTCTTTTCCCTTTCCCATTTCCCTTTCTTCTTCTCCTTTCCATCTTTGACTGATCAGCATTTTTGAATATGGGTGGCAAAGGTGGTGGCGGTGGCGGAAAGAGAAAGAGACCTGGGAGTGGTGGTGACCCTCGACCTCGTGTGGCTCAAGCGGAGGCTGTTCCCAAACCTAAGGGGCGTGAGTTTGAGGCCTCTGTATTAGAGAGGGGTGTTTATGATGCACTGTACTTCTTCGTCCCGGCCGATCATCTGAACAAGAATGCCATGTGCCTCAATGATCTGGAACCTACCCGGGCCCACACGTTCAGTCTGAATTTGATGATGGCCCTGTTGTTTGGTTCTACTCGGCATACCTTGGACCACGGGGAGGTGCCACCCTGGACGGAAGAGATCATGAAGGCCCTCTCGGGTGGTGTTTTCAAGATCGCCGAAGGCATTCCCAGGGTCGTCGACCCCAGCATCCCCGATGGTCAGCCTCAACCTGAACCAGTTACGATGACGGCAGAAGATATTCAAGATGATCAACAGGCTATGAGGAGAGCCATGGAAGGTGAAGGGGAAGGCGGTGGTGGTGATGATGATGACAGCGATGGTAGCGGTTATGGCTCCGATGCGGATGGTTACAGTGGACAGAGATCCAGGAACAACAAGAGACGACGCACTACCTTTCATGAAGGTCCCATCAGACCCAGTGATGATGGTCTCATGGTTGCAGCGGCAGCGGCAGCAGGACCACAAGATGCCCCCTTTTTGACTGGAGGCGGAGGAGCTCAGAAACAAGGAGGTGGTGGCAACAAACCATCCAAGCGCAACTTGGTCATCTACTCACCTTATTTGCATCGCCCGGGTGCCTCCATGAGAAGCAAAGTCAAGATCATCGTTGAACCCATCTACAAGGAATGGCCCGGGATCAACTCGACCATCAAAGAATGCACGGTCTTGGGGTCCACCCTCTTGGGTTTCATCGTTCACTTCCTGAACATGGACCCCTTGCTCAAGTTCAGTGATTTGATTCAGTCCAGGATCAAAGAGGCCCGAGTTTTCAAGGAACAATCACTCACTGTGGTTCATGAGGCGAAAGAAGAGCGCAGGAGAGCTCACGCTGGTCGTGGTGGCGGTGGCGGCAATGTCTCTGCTGGTAATTTAAACGGCGGTGGAATGGGACTGTTGAATGCAAACACAGAAACGGCCACCACCTTCCAGAATTACTTGTACTCCCCTGACTTGGTCCAAAAGCTCATTGATGGAGAGTACGCTCGCATGTTGGAGACTTTAGCCGCCACAAAACGAGACAGTGAGGGTCAATTTGATTACCAGGCGGCCACACAATCCACCCGAGAGGAAAGAATGAGACAGAGAGAGCAAACTCATTCCAGACTGTCCCGCAGTCTAGAACGTGATGCTGCGGGTCCAAGCCACAGCAGCAGCAACAACAACGAGGAAACGAGTGGTGATCATGTACATAATTCCGAGGATGATGAGGATAGTGACGCTGCCGCCACAGCCCACCGTCGTCAACAACAGCAGCAGCAACAACAACAACCAGCTCGTGAGGCCATGGCTGCCCAAAAATTAGCAGACAAAGTCAGGTTCAGTGGGGTGGTCAACTTAGATTCGTTGAGAGATTGGGATCTCCTGTCTAGAGCCCTCAAAGGGTTGGGTGCCTGTGAAACTCAGATGGAACCTCGGAGATTGAATGATCCCCAGAAGACGTATCGTATTCCGGGGGCAGAGAGGGGAGGATTTAAAGTCCCCACCCCTTACCAAGATGTCACCACATTGTGCATTTTCCCACACCACACGGTAATGAAGGTGAAGCGCGCCACCAGTGACAGTGTCCAGTTTGGTCATTTTCACAGGCTCTGGGACCTCACTCCTCATGATATGCACCTCATCCTGACAGATGGTGTCATGAATCCGAACATGCCCAACGGCACACCCACCTACCTGTGGAGCCCCTGGGAACATATTGCAGTCAAAAACCGTCACACGCTAGAGCTTGACCTCAAATTGTCACGACATGCTCCTGAGGACACACCCCAGGTAGAGAAGGACAGGGTTCAACATGCACTGAGGAGCACGGTGGAGACGATCATGCACGAGTGCGAGACGGCACTCCAAAATTCCAGGAATGAGGCCATCACTTCCTGCCAGAGGTTCATCACCACCAGTCAGGAGAATATGTTCCCTGTGGCCAAGAATCATGTCATCATGAAGGGGAGGGGGATGGTGGGTCAGGTGTTGGGTATTATTAATGGTGGACTCTCTACCATTGGAATTCACACCAACCATCTCATGGTGATGAGTATCTTCTGGTCATCCATCTGTGCGCCCTCGCTCATGTACCACAGTTGTTATGCACTCATCGCACCACACACTCGCATCTCTGGGCCACCCAGTGTGGGCAAGACGGTCATTGTAGAAAAGGCCACAGAATTGATGTGTTCAGGGACCAACAAGGTTCACACCACGGCCACTGCCGCCTCACTCTTGGCGAGTAACTCGGAGCGTGATGACTTCATGGCCCTGATGATGCTGGAGATGCCCAAAGTGTTTGTGATGGACGATGCCAACATGAAGAGTGATGATGCCTACATCTTCAAGATTTTACTTCAGATTCTCAGTGACAAGCGCACCACCAGCGAGAAGATGCACACAGACGGCGAAGGTAACCATGACAAGGTTTGCATTGATCAGCTTTTTAGGGTGATTTTTAGCGGGGCCACGAATTACATCAGCTCGGGCAAGGCCATCAAGAACAACCCCATGCTCACCCGAATGGTTCAGAGACTCACGACCCCTGTCATGCCACCCAAATATGAACCCAAGGCACCACCCCTTGAGCAGGTCACCTCCACCTCAGGCATGTGGCTCATTAACTATGTCAGGACCGTTCATGCCCTGATGGTGAAGGCCTGGATTTACATTGAGCAGGGTTTGATCCCTAAACCTGACCTGTCCCTCTATACCACTCTGGAGGCGAGAATATCCTCTTGTGGTCTCTTCCCGGCACCTGAGCCTAGGGCCATCACGGGCAGTATTGTGGTGTACATGAACCTGATCGTCTTTTGTGCGGTCGCCCACATCATCGGACCCCTCTCACCCTTAATTCACTATGACGAACCGGCCATGTGGCAGAGTCACTTCCCCGAGGGTAAGAACGTTGAAATCAAGGATGTGCTGAACAAGATCAGCTCGGAGGTGGCACCCTTCAAGGACGAGCTTCTTTTATCCATTGGCAGTCTTGTGGGACCCAACAGAGAGGGGGCCATCTATGTCCTCAGCAGTTATTATGCCTGGGATAGCATTGTGGCGGGAAACATTCTCAAGGAGATTGGCAGCAGGATTGGTTTCCAGTCCTCGTTTGTCCGACGCTGCGCCCAATTGTACAACCATCAGGCGGTGCAGGAAGGGTTCAGAAGAGAGGTGCCTCTGGGCTCCAATGACATGGAGGGAGTGCAGGGGGCAGACATTGACAAGATCATCTGCGCCAAAACCCAGACCATCCATTCCTACCACAAAAAAGAGTACGATCCCTTCAGGCACTACTTTTTCAGTAACGAGGATGATCAGGCGGGGTTGTGGTATGCTCAATCCAACACGGGAATTCACACTCCAGACATGAATGCCGGACAGAGGGCCAGACAGCAACATACTGAGGACGTCGCGGATGCCAACAGTAAGAGGACAGGGTATCAGAAGCTTCAGAACAACATTGACAAGATCAACTCGGACCTCTGTCACTTTTCACTCTTGAGCGCACAAGGTAATGGTAATGGTGGTGGTGGCAGCCACAGCATGAATGATGATCATCGCAGTGCCAGTGGTTTGGCCATGCTCAAGGGACGACAAGTGTCAGCATCATCCTCTTCATCCTCGAGCCTTTTGGGACAGAATCAGCATCAGATTCGCTTGCAGAATTTGGTGACCCTGCTGAACCCAGTGTGGGACTCCTTCACATCACTGGCAGGTGAAGGTGGTAGTGATGAGTTGATGATGATGAATGGATTTTCTAAGCAGAGATTTCAGGCCCTCACTGTTCGTCTGAGGGCAGTGATTGAGACGGTTGAATCACACAACCGCCTGCATCATCAACAACAACAACAACAGATGGACGGAACAGGTTTGGTACAACAGCCAGAGGTGGATGCGAATGAGGTGATTGATTATGGCACCTTGAAGACAGAGATTGTGATGATACGGTCCGAGTTGATGACCCTCAAGGGGGTTATTTCCACCTTTCTCATGGCTGCAGAGCATACCCTGAGCATCCCTGCACCCCTTGTGTCCAGTCATTATTCTGTGGACAAGTATGGTCTGCCTGTCAGTCCTGACCATACCATCATCCCACCCAAGTTTAAGGGTAAGCCACCCATGACTAACACAGGAAGGTTTATGTATGACCCCAACTACCTGACCATCGAGTTCAACAAGACCATCGACTTGCGGCATGTGATTGCCAGTCTCCTCAGGTCAGGTAATCACATGTATAAATCACTTCATCCTCATGAAATTAGCTACAACATTGAGCGGTACAAGGAAACCTATGTGGAACACCCTGACTTGGAACCCATCTCCTCACTACCCACCACGGCCGGTGCCCTGGGTAAAATCTTTGATAGGATTCACATGACAGACAGGCCTATGAAGAAGAGTGCCATTCTCATTGATGATTATGAGTCACTGGAGTTGGCCAACAAACAATCTATGCCGGGTGTTGGTGGTGGTGGCGATGAAGTAGAAGGTGGTGGCACAGGTGAAGGTAACACAACAGAAGGGCCTAACGATGCTTCTTCTGCTTCTAAAGTCAAAAAGGGCTTTAGGCGCATGTATGTGCTAGTCCACGCCCTATTTCAAGATCGCGAGTACCTCATCTCCGAGTTCATGAAGGCCATTGGGAGCCCAAACACCACAGAGGGTGAAGAGGTTCTCCTGGGAATCCCAGACAGACGGAATGTGAGATTTTTAACCCCCGCCGTGGTGACCAAGGGCACAGCCACCACAAAATTCAAGAACCCCAAGTACACCAAAAAGAAGATTCAGGATGCCTACTCTACCAACCCATCTTTTGTGATTGGTGCGGACGGACGCAGGACAGAAGCCAACACTCTGTCTACCATGAAATACGATGAAGAGAACGCCAACGAGTTCATCCATTTTGGTGGAAGAGATGAACTGGATGCCTTTCATGAGGCTTTTGTCAAAAAACATGGCTACACCGACCTGAGCTGCCACCCACATGACATTGCAGCAGCCTACCATGATTTTGCCACTCACTGTGCAGCAGCCAAGGTCCTAGACTTCCCTTATGACCATCTCAACTCTGACGAGGGTGACCCAGGAGGCAGAGACCACATTGGTGCCACAGAGTGAGAATTGGAAAAAGAGAGAGAAATAAAAAAAGACAACATACACACACATAAATAAAAATGATCATTCTTGTTCAATCGCAAAAAAAAGAAAGAAAGAAAAAGAAAAAAACACACACATGCACATATCAAAAAAATACAAACTATCTCTCACTCCTCTCGCTAGTGGTTCACGTTGCCATTGGCTCTGCCTTGGCTGTTTTGTCTTGTCTTTCTTCTTCTTCCATTTCCTCTCCCTTGAGCCTTCTGAGTTCTGCCTTCAGGGATTCGTTTTCCTTGTGCACCTCAACCAGCCGCTCCACCACGGACGAGAAGAATGAGACGGCAATGATGATCTTGTTGGTCAAGGCCTTGGCGGGAATACCCACCTCTCTAGCCTTTTGTGAGACAGCCCCACCTTCCTCCAAGAAGGCCAAGTGAAGTAAGACCCTCTTGGTCAAGGAAGCTGAAGAGCGCTTTGCATTCTGTTGGTCTCTGACCTGGGCGCTCGTCAGCTCAATCTCTGCCAACCTCAACAATTCCTGCTCAATCTCTGGGTCGTTCATCAGTTCAGGATTCCACTCTCTGAGCGACTCATCCATGCGATGCCTCAAGGTCTCAATCGAGGTGGCAGGAATGCGGGTGAAGGAATTGGAGAGCTTTCTCTGGAAGGCGGATGGTTGCCAGTCATGTCCCAGTGCATCAAACACCTCTGTGGCATTGGGTCTCTTCTCCCAGGAGACGTTCATCTTGTCTTCCTTGTGGGTGATCATGTTGATGCAAGGAATCCTCACCTCCACATGTTTCATGGGGTACGGTTGTTGATGTTGATGTTGATGTTGATGATGCTCACCCTCACCTTGATTCTCCGGTGGAGGGGTCATAATGAAAGGACGACTATGATCCCTCACTGTGATCAAAGTCACTTTGGGATTCAATTGAAGAGCACCCTCTGGTTCTTGAATGCAGGCAGTGGCTCCATTGAACAAGTTCAAGGTTTTCTGAGACAATTCATCTCCTATGTCACCCATCGTTTGAGTTTCAGAGGAGGATGATGGCGATGACGATGACGATGATGGTGCTGCGCCAGTGTGGGAAGTAGTGGGCCACATCCAGGGTGTGACCGACATCATCTGGGAGGCAGTGACAAGAAGTTCGTCTCGATCAATGTCCAAGTGGCTCAATAATGCATCCAACTTGTTGTGGTTGTTGTGGTTGATTGGCTGCCTCCGAGTTGAAAGTGCAGGGTAAGGGTTGAAGTGATGAGGTTGAGGTTGAGGATGACGAAGAGAAGGCCTCCCTCCTGATGAAGAGTTAGATGAATGTTCTATCTTCACATGATGATGGTGTTGTTGTTGTAGTCTCAACCGCCGCTCGAACCGGTCAACCAAATTAATTGGTCTCGCTGAAGTTTGCATCATATTTTTTTCTACTTCTTTTTTTGGCAATGCAATGAAATTTGAAAAAAGAAAAAAAGAAAGAAAGAAAGAAAGAAAAAAAATGAGTGCCACGAAATAAAAGATGTATTGGTTCCACACAAAAAAAAAGAAAAAGAAAAAATGGGAACAGCGAGTGTGCGTGTTATTATACCCCCATCTGCAATTAAAAATTTTTTGGCGAGAGAGCGAAGAGAGATGTGTGCACGCACACACATTGCACACACACAAAAAAATTTTTTTTTCAATCCGAACGCATGCTAGTCTCTCTCTTCTCTTCTCTCACATTCTTTTTTTTCTTCGTTCAAAAAAGTGACATGTAGATCATAAACTGTGTACACCCACCCCATTGAGACTTTTTTTAAAAAAAAGTGAGTAAGCAAGAAAAAATTCAAAAAAGAGAGCGAGAGGTATGAAGCAAAAAAATAAGGAAGAGGGGTATTTCTTTTTTTTCATGTTCATGAAGAGTCGGTCAAAGTATTATCACTGGTGCCTGTGGTGGTGATAGTGGTGATAGCTTCCATCTCCACAGTGACCAAGGGTTGTATTTCAACACCATGATGATTTGTGTGAAGAGTTTCAGGAAGAACTTCAGCCAAATCATTATGGTGTTGAATTTTAGGGTAAGACTTGGGAGGTTGGATCATTGTTGTTGTTGTTGTCCCCGCAGCAACAGCAGTGGTAGATGATGATGGGCGCGATTTGAGACGTTCTTGTTGCACAGAGTTGAATGGATATACATCTACATCCTCTTCCTCGTCATCTGATAAAGTTGACAAGGTAAACTCCTGACCGGGTGCCCCCTTGTGTGGATGATGGTCCGAAGTACTTGCAGGCATGTAGCCTGAATGACCCCAACCTTTCCCATTAAAGTGGGAGATGTAGATGCTTCTCCCCTTGCATCTGGCAAAGCAGTGGACCAGACAAGTCAGGCAGGACATGAGAATGAAGATGATGCCAAAGGCCAAGACGGCCAGGTGTTCTTTTTGATCCAACAAGGGAAAGGCCTTGGGTCCCAATTGCTTCCAAGCGGGGCACAAGTAATGTCTGCCACTGTCCAAGATGTAATAATCCACCCCATGGTTTGTGTCTGGGTGAGCCCCACCATCCCAGGCACATGGATTAAACATGTACAGAGGGGGTGAGTTCCAGTCACCCACACAGACCTGTTCAGCTTCACTCGCAGTGGTCACCACACCATCCACACACGTGTGATCTATCTCTGCGATGTCTGGGTACTTGGGTCTCATGCCATCACATGTCAGATTGCAGGTCATCATGGGCTTGAAGCAGATGATGTCGTGACCAGGGATAATATCACATGTGAGGAGTTGAGGGTTAAAGGCAGTCCCCACACAACTGCAGAGAAAGTAGTCCTTGATGAAGTACAACCTGTAGGTGGCCACACTGATGAGGGCAAACCCAATAATCAGGGTGAGGGTGATGAAGGGCCAACCCATAAGTCTGCAGCACAACCTCTTCTTCTGCCTGTGCCTCATCAAGAGGCTACTGCCATTTGGGAGTGACTTTGTCTTCTTCTCTTCTTCACCTCTCAAAATGCGGTCGTCATGGTCCACATCACTCTTCATGGCCATCATCGCAATGGCAAACCCTGACACTGATTCACCTAGTCCCCAAATTCTTTTTTTTTGTGTTCTCTCTCACACAAACACGCACGCACCTTTTGTGTTGAGGGAGGAAGGAGTGAAAAAAAAAGATTAATTTGACAAGAACATTTTTTGAGAAAGAGAGAGAAAATTAAAAAAAGGTTGTTAATGCATTTTTTTCTTTTCATCCTTTTTTTGCCTTGCCTACTTCCCTTCCCTTTCATCCTTTTTTTCAACAACAACAAAATTATTGCAAGATGAGTCTCGTTTTGATACTGACCGTGATTGGCTTCTCGACCATCTACTTCGTTGGGTTTTCGCGCAAAATCAGGGTGTGGCTGGCAGAAGAACATAACCGCAAGTTGCGACTGGCAGTAGAGGATCTCACAGCATCGTTGACAGAGATTGACCACATCAAGGATTCTAACCAGCAGGATCCAGAGAACCATAACCAGGGTTCGTCGTCATCGTCTCCGCCTGCCACTCTCAAAAAAACAACCAAAGTCAAATCGAGACAGCAACAGTCTCAGTCTCAACCTTCATCATCATCAACCGAACCAGACAGTGATACAGAGACTATCGTAACCTTGGGGGTCAAGGTCGCCCTGCTCAGAAAATTCTGTCGAGAGCTTGCCAAGAATCGCCATCAAAGTAACAAGCACATCCACTTCTTCATCCGACTCGTTGATCTTGTTGAAAATGAGTCAGTGGATAACATCTTGAAGATGCTCAAGAGTGGAAATGATCTCTTTGAAGATTTTGAAATCACACAGTGTGAGACTACTGCCACCACCACCCATGATCAACAACCCTCATTGATATCCTCATCATCACCATCCCCGGAAGAAGGTGCCACAGCGGCCACATCACCCTACATCGAGACGGAAAAGACTGAAGAAGAAAAAGAAGAAGAAGAAGAAGAGGATCATCATCATCATCCAACGGAGGTCGCAGAGACTTTTTGATTTTTTTACACCTTTCCAAATCTGTGGACGGGCGCCCAATATGCATATATGATTCTGAACAAATAATTTATTTTCTTTTCCGCAATAAATTGAAAAAAAATGAATTACTTTTTTTTGTCTCTCTTTTCCCCCTCTTCGGTGTGTTCACCAAATGACGATGTTGTTGTTGCATCTCCCGAAAAAAAATATTTAGAGAAAGAGAGGGAACACAAAAAAAATCACAAAGATCTTTTTCTTTTTTTTCTTTTTTTTCTTTTTTTTTCTTTTCAAAAAAAGGGAACCCACTCCTTCTTATTATTATTTTTTGGTACTTGTGTTTGTGTCAACCAAAAAGGGTTCCATCATCATCGTCAGCTCCATGCAAGACCACCAGCCTCTCCGTGTTGAGGATTTTAACTCGTCCTCCTCCTCTTCTTCGACCTTGATCATGGACCATCAGGGTCACTTTACTCCTCACATTGACACGAGTGGGGGTCGCGTCCTGCCTTCTTCTTCGTCCTCTACTACACCCTTGTTCACCTTTGGAGGAGGAGAAAGTTATCAGACCTCAGATATTAAGGCTATCTTTGGTCGAATGGAGGAGGAAGATGACGATGACTTCCGTGGGATGTTGATGGCCAGACACAAGAAGGTTAATGTTAACCTTGGAGTCTTGTTGGTGGGCGATGAGGAGAATGATGAAAACACCCAGCTTACATCAGAGAGAACCATGTCATCTGTTTCTTCATCTTCGTTCTCTTCATCCTCACCGCCTACGAATGACAGCTTCGATGGCAGCAGCAACAGTGCCATTTTCAACAAGAAGGTGAGCGATGATGATGGTGGTGGTAATGTTCTTGTTGATAGAGGTCTCAAGAGGGCCTTTGAACATGTCCAAGAGATGGATGAAGAGAATGGCAGTGACGCTCACACCATCGTCGTCTCCTCCATCGCCAACAAGAAATCCCGAGTGACCATTCACCAAAGTGATACCTCTGCATCTTTGGATGGCTTTTTCAACAAAGTCAATGGTGGCAGCAACAAGACATCATCATCATCACTAGCTGCTGCTGCCGCTGCCACTACTGACGCAGACGACAGAAGCAAGAACGAGGATCTGATCATATCACTTGTAAGTCGCTTGTCTAATGCAGACTCAAAGTATTTCAATATGTTCACCAGCATGGCCGACTTGCACTGGAGACTGGTGGTGTCCTTGAATGATGATGCCACCAACTGGAATACCAGGCTCACTGATCCTCAGCGCAAGATCATGACCCATGTCCTGACCTATTTTTCAGTGGCCGACGATGTGGTGCTTCAGAACCTGGCCGACAATGTGATCCCCGAGATTACGGAGCTCTCCTGCTTCAACAACGATGAGAGGCATGACATTCAGTTATGCCTGTCCTACCAAGGATACACTGAGTGTGTTCACAAGAAGACCTATGGTCGTATGATCAACATCGCCATGCCTGACAGGGCTAAGCTGATTGAGTTTCTCAGAAACACTAACCTGCATCGCTCCATGGATATGAAGATCAAGTGGGCAGAGCGCTTCATGGACCGATCCAAGAACAGACTCATTGTGAGATTGTTGGCTTTCGCGTGTGTGGAGCAGATCCACTTCTCGACATCCTTCCTGACCATCTTCTGGCTCAAGTCAGAGCATGGAGATCCACTCCCCGGCATGAGCAGCTACAATGAGTACATCAACAGAGATGAGGCCAAGCACTTCAAGCTCTTCTGCATGCTCATCTTGGATATCCTGGCCTCTGGCATTCAGTTCCTCACCAAGGAGGAGATTCATGAGGTGATCATGTCCGCTGTGGACGCTGAGATTGCCTTTTTCACAGAGGCCATCCCCCAGGACATTGTGGGCTTCAAGCTCTCTCAGGTCATCGAGTACATCAAGTGCATGGGCAACACAGTCAGCCTGGAACTGCACGCTGGCCTCATCTATGATGCCAAGAACTACTTCCCTTACATGGGAATGATTGACCAGGACATTAAGGTGAACTTTTTGGAGCCAGTCAAGTCAACCATGTACCGCGAGAATCACATTCCCATGAGACGCCTCCAGCCCAGACCCAAGAGACTTGCCTCTTCCTCGTCTGCCTCTTCCTCTGTGACCTCCCCTGTCATCACACCCACAATAACAACACCCTCTCCTCCTGTTGAGACGGTTGAACTATCCAGTGAGATACCGAAGAAGCAACAGCAACAGCAGTCAGATTTCGACACGTCGTTGTCTACACCAGCCTTTAGTCAATGAGGGACGAAGAAATGGGGGAAAAAAAGAAGAAGATCATATTGTTTATTTTTTTATTTTATTTTGAAAAAAAAGAGAGAAAGAAAGAAAGAAAGAAAGAAAAAAATTTTTTCTTTGTTTTTCAGAAAGCCAGTTGGGTCTTGAGCTCGAAAGAGTGGACAAAGGCCTTGCTGTGACGGATCATCCCGTCGTCGGCCATGAGCAAGACGTGCGAGTTAGCGTACTCCAACTTGGTGGACAGCCAACGCGCAACCGTGTGCATGTCTGAAAATTCACGAGTGAGGGGAACCGCCTTCATGTTGGCAAAGTAATCTTTGCTGTGCAATGGACGGACGAACGGAGCAAAGTGAGTCTGGTAGCCTTTGTCGCGACGAGTCAAGACGGACCAAATCTCCACCCTGCCCGTGATCTTCTCCCCCATCTTGAAGAACTGTCTCTGCTCAAATCCAAACCCTTGGGTTAATATGGTACCACAGTCCCTGTAGCGCACAGCCGGACAGATGATGATGAGCGGAGACTCTTCAGTGATCCCCGAAATAGTTTGGGCACTCAGGGTAAGACAGACACCTGGAGTGGAGTGACGAGGCCCAAAATCTGACTCGTAGTGTTTGTAAAGTGGATACATGATGCGCATCTTCTTATTCTTGGGTGCAGTGTTCGAAACACATGTGGAGGGTGAGTCGGGCCTGGAGGTGGCAACAAAGGTGGTAATTTTGGGCGCAGCCGCCGCCACCATCACCGTCTTCTTCTTCATGATGCTCTCCTTTTCAGAGAGGATGGTGGCAATAATCTCAGAGACAGCAACACCCTGTTGTTGTAATGATGATGATGATGAAGAAGAAGGTGTCGCATGGATGCCATCCACAAGTTCATGGGGTGTGGTGAGAATGGCTGTTGTTTGAGGAAGTGGCAAGGGTTTGGCCTGGGCTGACAGGAAACTTGTGCGTGAAGGCAAACCAATCACTTTCGGGAGGAGTGTGATGGTGTCTGTGGGTGATGCAGTTGTGGCAGCCATCACCACCATGGGCCTTTTCAAGAACAGAAAATATTCGGCTGGGGACATTTCAAACAGGGAAAAGGAGGGCATGACAGGAGGGTCATTGGATCCAAGGTGATCCAGTGGGAACAGTTGTCTCATATGATCACAGCAAGTCATTCTTGAATTGTTTGTTTGATGGAAAAAAAAGAAAGAAAGAGACAGAATGTAGCGAATGAATGGTTATGGATACAGAAGAAAAGAATAAAAAAAAGATTACATATCCTAGTTCCACAAATGGCATTGAAAAAAAACTCAGGGTTGGGTTGGATGCCAGATTGGACCTCCATCACCTTACACTTCCTCTTGACCATATGAGCATTTTATTCAAAAAAATTTTCTTCAAGGTGGCTGGGGTCCAATCTGGTATCCAACTCATTCCTCATTTTCACATCATGGGTCCATTGATTTCATTTTTTTCTTGTTTTTTTAATCTCTTCTCTCTTTTTCTCGTCATCTCCAACATCCTTCATTCATTCCTTCTTTCACTTTTTTTTCTTTTTTTTTCTTTTCATCATGATTAAGGTCACCCCCGCCAACAAAAGGGTCAACAACGTTCCTTCGGCAGCGGATGTCAAGAAAGAGTTGATTACCTCCTCTTCCTTGTCGTCGTCGTCCAAGAGAAAGAGAGAAGACAGTGGGGAAGCGTCATCGTCGTCGTCATCATCTTCCTCTTCTGAGCCCGCACCCAAGTCTGTCAAGTCTTCGGACATCATCACAACAACCACCACCACACGATCGATCGTGTCTGTGGCCACCATCGTGCAGACCGAGTTGATCCTGAAGGGGGAGATAGAGGAGGCTGTCACCGAGATGTTGAAGTGTGACTGCGTCCATGTCTTGAACAATAGCCTGAGGAAGGGAGACGCCAAATTCAAGTGCAAGCTCAACTTGTGGGATGGGGTCAACAGAGACGAACTGGTCATCAACGGTCTCTCCATGAGGGATGACTCACGTGTGTCCAATAACATGAGGGTCATGCTGGACATCTTTGTTCTGTACTTCAGACCGGACGTGCGTGTGGACTTCATCAGTCTTACAGACGAGGCCAGGAAACTCTTTGTGGAGTGCCCTCAGCTTCAGGACATCAGACATCATGATCTCCTCGTTGACCGACAGTTTTACAAGACCTGCCCCATGAGGTTGAAGAAGAAGTACGATCCCTCTGAGTACCCCCTGGACCTCACTGCGAAGGCTTGGAGTGAGAGGATGAATCAGCCCGAGCTTCATGATCTGAACAGTGACCTCAGCACTGCGCGCATCTCCAAGTGGCTCTTGCATGCACAATCCTTTCCTGACATTAGGACCTTACTGAAAGTGAATCTATTCACCCCCAACCTCATCACTCTGCAGAGTGGGGCCAGAGGCGATGCCTGGTCTGTCAGAGACATTGAGGTTCATCAGTATTTGAGTGGGGCCATTCGTGAACTCCTCACTCTGTCAACTCTCTGGGGAGATGCGGCTCTGACTGCCATCACCACCACAACCCCATCTCCGCCCTCTTCTCCTCTTCATGCTGAAGGGTTCAGATATGGAGTCAATACGACCAAGTCGGAACTGGAAGTGACTTCCTTCATCAAGCACAAGTTTGACCCAGACTACATAGATGCCGCGGGCCTCAGCCATCCTGCCATGTCCATGTGCGAGATTTATTGTCTTGTCTTTCGCCCAGACTTGTGGGTCACCCCCTCATTCTGTGATCAGACAGGTCTCAATCTCTGGAACCACCTCCCCCTGGTCAGGGAGTCAAGAATGTCTGATATGGCTCACTGCAACAAGTCCTTTAACAATGAAGGGTTCGAGGGGATCAGCACCGAAGGGTATGAGCTTGTCTACTTGACCAAGGAGGAGGAAAAAGAAAAGGACAAGGATGGTGAACCAGTGTTCCTGTCCAAAATGACCAAGGAGCGCATCCGACGGGTTCATGAAATCATCGCCTCACCCAACCATCCTTACAGGGGAGATCTCACTCGCCTGCCTACCTTTGACTACCTGATCAATGAATTTGGCGGTTGGAACTCGGACATGAACCGCCCCGTACATGGTGGTGACAGCGACGACGATGACGATGACGAGCTTGATTCGGTGCCTATTTCTATGTCTCTGACAGAGAGCAAGAAATTGTTCAAATCTACCAAATCTACCAAGTATGCCACTGCCGCCGCTGCCAATGACGTTTCCGGTGACTCTGATTCAGACTGGAGTGAGTACGAAGTCACCTCCTCTTCCGCGGATGATGAAGAAGAAGAGGAAGAGGGAGAGGGAGAGGAAGAAGACAGTGCAGAGTCTTTGAATGAGGAGGAAGAGGAAGAACGTTCTTCTTTATTGTCTGAAGTGGATGAGGAAGAGGCGGCGGCAGCGTCAACTCACAGTGAGGCCAGCTTTGGCGATGGCACTGACGAAGAAGAGGTGGATGATGCCTGATGACATGCACACAAAAAACAAAAAAACAAGTGTATGTGTTTTTTTTCTTTGAATTATTTTTTATTTTTTTTCTCCCTTGGATGTAACAGAATGGACAAAAAAAGTGGGTGGTTTATGTGCATGTGTGTGTATTTTTTTGCCTTTTTTGTTCATCTGGATGAGTCGAAATGAGTGAGCACTTCGCGAACAGTTTCTCTCTGCTTGGCTGCCTTCTTGGCATACATTTCAAGAGATGATGAGGATGCCAGCAGTTCGGTCTTAAGTTTAAGATTCTCCTCGTGAGCTACCCTTTCCTGGGTGCTCGCAGACTTCATTTTGTTGAGCATGCCTATGGCCTTTGTGGTGTTATCATCATTGACACTGTTGCGCTGGGATGGTTGCCTCTCTCTCAGATGGCTTCGATTCAAATTGATTAAATCAAATGCCTCGTTGATCGCCTTGGTTTCAACTTCACGAACTTGCGAGCGACGTACACTTGCTATTCCCTGAGTTTTAGCCGCCTGAAGTGTGGTGATGACCTTGTTCATCGTTGGGGTCCTGCCAGTTGAATCTGTATCCTCCTTAAGAAGACGGATGACCTCGGAGATGGCCTTGCCTCGTTCTTTGTCCTTCTTCTGGGTGGAGAGGAATGCCTTGTGTTGGGTCACGTTCAAATCCTCTTCTTGTTGCCTTACCCTTGATTCCAACACCTTCCATTTATTTTCGTAGGTCTTCAACTTGTCTTCTTCCCGCTTCAATGTGGTGTCAAGTTCCATTAGATTCATGTTCCGCAATTCACTTTTATCCTGGATCCCTTCATCCAACTGCTGACGGTTGGCGCCTGATGGTGGCAGTGGTGATGATGATGATAATGATTGCCCTTTGTTTGTCTGATATTGCATCTTGGCTTGTTGAAAGTTGCGAAGAGAGTCACTCTTCTCGGTCTCGAGATCATGAAGCAGTTGGTGTATTTCCTTCGCTTCCCTCTGGTCTTCAGGACTGTCGTCGTCCAGTCCAGCCAACATTTCTTCCAAGGTCTCCTGTCTCCATGAGTGAGACCACTGACCTGGATATTGACGTGTGGGTCCCCACATGTGATCATCCCAGTGTGTGTAGACTGCAGGAAGGTTATGTCGAAATCGTTCTGATGGTGAATCGATGGGGTTGAAGTAAACAGACAACCTCGACTGGAGTTCAAGGGCAGTCATCAATACACTCATCCAGTACACAACTTTCTTTTTTCCCTCGGACCTCTTGGCCACAGGTCTCACCCTCTTCTTGGGATTGGCTTTTTGTTCTGCCAGAAATTTCTGAATCTGCTTGCGGGTGAACTCAAACTTGGGAGCACCGCGACGGTCTGTTTCCACCATCACCAGCTGGCGCAAAGTTTCTGGAGACGTGATCTCATACCATGTTTGATACAATTCCATGTCTTTATAAAAATGACACAGTGTGTTGGGGCGGGTGCTGGTGGTCGTGTCGCCCGCAAAGGTCGCCGAAGAAGAGAACACCAGCCAGGCGATGAAATCAAAGTCTTCGCTCACAAAGTGAGACATGTAAAGCACCAGTGAGGCCGGCAGGTAGGCAGACATGTGTTTGTGAAGGTGGGTGCGTTTCTCCATGGCTTCATCGTATTTAACTCTCAACACTTGAAAGATCTCAGGGATGGCAGGTAGTTGATCATAAATCATCAACAGCATCAGTCTTACTGTATCATTATCATTCACAGTTTCCCAAACAATCTGTTTTAGTGCCTCCTCCGACTCAGGTGTTGGATTACCCTCTGTGTCATAAATCCAGGGGGACTCCACTCTAGAGAGGATCAAGGTCTCAAACATCCTGGTCTCAAAACTATCCTTGGCAAACCACCTGTCTTTGGCGGCGACAGCCTCGTCGTCGTCGTCGTCGTCGTCGTCATCATCATTTTGAACATCAATGCGTTCACCTTCCTTCTTCACTGGTGGGCGATGAACGTTCAAAATGTTTCTTAAATGATCACCTCGAGTGGACCACAAGTCAAACTCTAGTCCTGCGGCACGAGTGATACCTTTTACTGCCTCCATGTTGTCGGCATGCCTGGCCATAGAGAGGTACAAGAGTGCCTGGGCTTCTGAGGTCATGGTATAGAATACATCACTCTCCACCCGAATTTTGAGATTGTTGTAGTTCGCCGCCTTCCTGTACAACAGGGTGATGGTAGATTCTCTCTCCCTCCTTTGACTGATGGCATCAGATAGTTCGCGATGAGCCCTTTTATGTGCCTTACCCAGGGCAACCAAATCTACCTTGGTATAGTCCGTCACGGCATCCTCTCCGTCAATACGCAGAGCGGCGACAGAGACGTCGCCCATCCCCCTTTCATCTTGGATGTCCATCAATTCAGTAACTATCTTCAGGTTCTTTAGTGCCATCGCCAGATTGCTTTCATAAAGATGATAAACAATCCGACTGTTGGTCTGAAATTCCCATCCTTCGTCGTCGTCGTCATCATGGCTGCCACCATCACTATTCTCTTCTCCAGACGCAGGTTGTGACAGTACAATGCCATCCAGGAAAAGATTTTGTTTTTCAAGCGCGTCTGAAATCATCAGGGCGGTGTTGCTCAAACGCTCACTTCTCGCACTCTCCAGCCTGGCATCTTCTTGTGCCAACCATTCTCTCATGGGTTTCAATTCCTCCTCCTCTTGTTCTTTCTGAACTCTCGCAGCCTCCTTGTCTTCTGTCTCAATGAACACATTATGCAGGGTGGCAGAGAGCAGCCAGTGGAGATTGCACAAAGCAACAATCATGGTCATGAAAAAAGCCTGGTCAAACTTGAAGTCTGTGACCACCAATGGATAAGAGAAGATGGATTTCGTTTTCTGAACATGGACAGGTTCACCCTTTGTCCCACCCTTACCCTTATTCGATAGTAATGAATCCTTCTCCGACTTCTCTTCATCTTCGTCATCATCATGGTAGGCTGAACCATAACCTTCCTCGTCCTCGTCTTCACTAATGATATCAAAGTCCAGGTCGCGTGGTTTCTCTGTTTCATCATCATCATCATCGCCATCATCATTGACTGCCCCCCGTCTGAATTTTGCCCCAATGAGCAAATTGAGTTCAGTGATGCGCGCAGCCTCCAGTTCGGGTTCATCGCCACCATCACCACTTTCTGCAGGATCTGCCAACTTCTTCCAGGCCAGAAGTGCTTCAATCCATTGGACAACTTGAAGTTTGTGACCCTCCAAGACACGATGGATGGTTTGTGAGTCTTGCTTAGACCATCGGTGTCGTCTTCTGTTGTCGTCCTTGACAAAGAGGAAGGACAAGGTGTGGGTCACCTCACTTCCAAACTGTGCGAGTGCGTCCCCCAATAAGGGTTGAACATGAGAGGTTTGATTCATCACTTGAAGTGTTTGAGCCAACTTAGACCTCAATGTCGAGCGGGTGAGTTGTTGCGACATCTTTTTTTTCGACCCAAAAAGAGAGGGAAGTCCACAGCGACAGACTGAGGAAAAAAATGAAATGAGAAAGAACGACTGAAAAATAAATAATAATGATAAACGAACAATTTTTTATTTTTAATTCAAGTTTCGAAAGAACGACAAGAGGAAGGGAGGTTTTATGAGGATGAAAAAAAGAAGGGACTTTATTTATTCATTTATTTTTTGCATTCTCAAAGAATTTTAGAAACAAGCAACACATATTCTTTGCAAACAGGACAGGTGGTATTTCTCATGCACTTGAACAAAGAGGCACAGCCCTCACAGAAACATCTGTGGACGATTCCAAAATCCTCAGAAGATCCAGGAGCATGAATAGCCCCATGAGTGGCAGGTTGAGACTTGCAGACGTGACAACAAAACATGGTGCCATCCTGCTTGATGTTGATGGTGACCAAGGACGAACACATAGGAACTGGAGGAAGAGGAGGAGTGGAAGTGGAAGTGGAAGTAGACATGACCAAGGGGGCAGGGACATGGATTTTCATCTTCTTGTAGATGATCTCCTCTTCATCTGAGTCAAGGTCGGTGAACTCCACCTCATCCTCTGTGTCAGGGACAAAGTCGGGGAAGGGAGCAGTAGCAGCAACAGCAGTAACGTTCATGCGAGTCCTCTTCCTCTTCTTATCTAGACTGCTGCTGTTGTTGATTTTCTTCTCGCATAAACGTCTGACAGCAGACAAAGAGGAAGAAGTAGAAGAAGTAGAAGTCTTTGTTGAAAGAGACATGATGATGATGATCAAGAAGAAGAGGAGGAAAGCTTTGCAATTGTTATTATGGTTGTTGACAAAAAAACTCAAACCACAGAAAGTTTTTTTGGTGACTATCATCGAGCTCAGTGAGTGGTTGGGTACCAGGTTGGACCTTCACCACCTTGCGATTTTGCAAAATGTATGAGGACCTCATATAATCCACAAAGGTGTAAGGTGGTGAAGGTCCAACCTGGTACCCAACCACTCACTGAGCTCGATGATAGTCACCAAAAACTTTCTGGATTTGAGTTTTTTTTCTTTCTTATCAACAACCACCATCATCATCACTATCTCTTCCACCCATCACAATCACAATCACAAAAATGGCTCGCACCAAATCTTCTCCCAAGTCACTTTCTTCTTCTTCTCCCTCCACTGTTCCTGTTCCTGTTTCTTCTTCTCCCTCCTCCTCCAAGAGAATCATTCATCGCTCTGCTTCAGCTGCTACTTCTGCTTCAGCTGCTGCCAAGAAGGCCCTTTCCTCTTCCTCCAAGGGCGGCAAAGTCCGCAAGCATCCACTGAAGGCCTTGGTTCGCCCTGGCACCTTGGCCTTGAAGGAGATCCGCAAGTATCAGGAGTCCACCCACTGCATCATCCCCCGTGCCGCCATGTGTCGCGTGATCCATGAGATGATTCAGTTCCCTTACACCACATCGGATTACAGGATCACACACGAGGCCATCAGTGCACTCCATGAGGCGGCCGAGGTTTTCATCGTTGGTCTGTTTGAGGACGCTAACCTCATTGCCATTCATGCCAAGAGGGTCACTATGATGAGCAAGGACATTCAGCTTGCCCGCAGGATCCGTGGCGATGTCATCAATGTGCCCACTGCCGTGCACTACAAATATGCGGCTCAACCTGTTCCTGTTTCTTCTGTTTCTTCTTCCAAGAAAAATTGATCAACAATAAAAAAACAAAGTCAAAAAATGGTTCTTCTTGCTTCTTTGTCTTTTTTTCATGCACAAAGAGGGGGAGAGAGATGGACTTTTTTTTGTTCTTCTTTTTTTCAATCTGTCTTTGTCTTTGTCTTTGTTGTTTTTTTTCTGCCTCCTTCCTTCCTTCCTTCCTTCTTTCCTTCCTTCTTTCCTTCCTTTTTTCTTTCTCTTGGCTGCACACAAAATGTCCGGCAGAGGAGGTTATCACCAAAAACGAGTTGTTTACAACACTGGCAAGATGAGGCCTGGGTACAACAACACTAACCAACCCCACTCTGGTTATGGTCGGGGTGGAAGTGGAGGAGGAAGGATGAGGACAACGACAACAAGGAACGAGGACGAATTCGCTGTACCTCTTGGATTGGATAATGGTGGCGGTGGCGGAGGAGACATGGGTCGAGAGGACTTCTCCGGTCGTCGCAACAAAATCTTGGAGTCAGGTCGCAAGTCTCCTGTGATTGAACTATACAATCCTGCGGCAACAACACCAATGACTACAACGACTCAAGTCAGAACTCCAGAACGGACGACAACAACACCCCCTCTGCGACTGTCTACAATATCACCCGCCTCTACCCGGGAAGCAACAATTCTTATCAAGAAGAAGAAGCAGCAGCAACAAAAGAAGCACGCCGAGGTGGAGGAAGAATCCATCTTGTCTTCCGATTTCGAAGACGGGTTTGATTCCATCAGAGAAGAGAGCGACAACGAAGAAGATGTTAATGGTGATGAAGCCCCCTCCACTTCCAAAACGAACCAACCTCCCTCAACCGTCACTTCTGCATCCTCTTCAGTCTCTTCTTCCTCCTCCTCGGCCGTCATCAACATCACCGCCACCACATATCCGAATAAAGCGGACGCCGAAGGTGGTGATGACAATGATCACACTCCACGGGGGCGTCGGATGACTCGAAGAAGCTTGAGCAGGGACAGAGGCAGAGGAGGCAGAAGTTGGAGCCGTGATCGAGTCAGAAACCCAACCACCACCACTACCATTCCAAGGAGTCGGAGTCGGAGTCGAAGCAAGAGCAGGGATAGAAGAGCAGCCCCACCCCCACCACCTCCTCTTCGTCGCATCAGTCATCCTCCTCCTCGCAACAAAAGTGTGGGACGAGGTGGTGTTCGGAGTCGCAGTCGCAGTCGCAGTCCACTTCCCCGTCAAAGAAAGAGGAGTCTCAGCAGAGATCGACCACAACCACCCCTACTGTCTTCCTCGTTTTCATCATCATCATCAGTACCATCACGTTCGGAATATGTTCCCGCAAGTCGGCGACGAAGTGTTTCTCCTAAAAGGCGCGTTGGTGGCGGCGGAAGCGAATTCGATGATCCTCGTCGAAGCTATACAAGCAACATCGCCACCAAACATAACTTCAGGGTTACACAAAAAGAATACCGACATGAGGTTGGCGGTGGCGGCAACAATGACAGCAAAGCGGGTGCTCGTGATACTACCACTGCTGACACTTCCACAGCATCTGTGATTGGTTTCCCCTTTGATGGTTTCGAGACACTTCAATCCTCCATGCCTACTCTCATGTCCGCCAAGATGGCCACAGACTGTTTCAGTGCCACTGCAGCCAATGAAACGTCAAGAGATGATACACAGGCCATGTTGAGACGAGAGATGATCAGTATCATCATTGATGGAGTGACGTACGAGACCCGACATGGATGTGTTGTGGTTCGCTCGACCATTCATCGCAAACTTCTCAAGATCATGAGACAGCCTGACTTGACTCGCTTCGCTGGAGAGGCCGCTATCATGCATATCATCGAGTCCAAGAGACACCACTTCCCTTGTGTGATTCCTTACTACGGGTCTATGGTGATGGCGGTGGATGACCTCCTCTATGAAGTGGGTCTGATCAATCATCTTGCGGCCAGGGACCTTGGGAAACATCTCTCGCCATCCATTGACAAGTCAGTTCATGAGAATCATGGTGCAGATGATTTGGGCAACTGGGGTAACGGAGACGGTGGCGCCGCGGACGACCACAACCAAAAAACAAAGACAGGCCAGAAGAATCATGTGGGCATCATGATCATGGAGTACATGGAAACTGGAGAAACTCTGAACAACTACCTGGCCAAGAAGCGCCACGACTCGGAGCCTGTGTATGAGGGAGAGCTTCATTTCATCATCGCCTCCGTGACTTCTACCCTGGCTGAATTTCAAAGGTTGTTCCCTGGATTCAAACATCATGACATGCTGTTGGCCAACATCTTGGTGGAGATCAAGCTGGATCTGGGTGATGTCAATCGCACTGCGGGTACAACTCACTGGAATCTTCACACGATGCCCAATGGTAGGGGCGGTTGGTTCACCATTCCCCGCCCCCCTGGCATGAGAGTGGCCTTAATTGATTACGGTCTCTCGAGCTGGACCTATGGTCCCTCCGTCCATCTGGATGATGCCATGCTGGCCGTTCATGGGATCACCCCTGAGCCCAATGACACCTATGACCTCCACACCTTCCTGAACATACTGTCTCAGTTTTATGTGGACACGTTTGACTACAACAAACTCCTGATGCCAGAGAAGAAGCTCTGTGATCACGTCCTGAAATTGTACGGGCACAATCATGTGGGTGTCGGGGTGACCGTCTCGACCAACTTCAGACAGATGGGTCACAACACCGCCCCCACCTCCCTTTCTGTGGTGGAGCGCAGGTTGTCTGACTTCCCCAGACTTCTCAGATACAACCCTGGTGATGTGAAGGAACACATTCAGTTGGCCGCGGTGAATGCCTGCAAACGAGGGGACCCTCATCTCCTGAAGGTCTATACTTTAACCAAGCACCACAACGAGGTGATGAATTTCCTCAATCCAGAGCGCATCTCAGAGGTCAGGAGTCTGACCAACTACATCTGCCCCATCCATGGGACCACCCCCATCACCTTTTTGCTGGACAATCCACTAGGGCTCAGTAAGCTGAGGTCGATAAGGCTGTCCGTGCCACCATCATCATCTGAACATCGTGCCCAGCAGGGTGGGGCGAGTGTGGACACCAACTGCTTCTCTCACAGGCCCAACATGCATCCGGTGGGAGTTCATGGGATCTATCATGTTCCTTCCAGCAGTAATTTCTGGGGTCATTTTTCCACATCCCAGACTACCTCCATTTCTCGCGGTGCTGTTTTCACCAGCCTCCTCAAGGGACGTGCCAAGAGCTCATCCACTTCTTCTACAAGAAATTGAGATCTGAATAATAGATCCCTCATGGCACAACATGCACATGCGTGACTGAAAAAAGAGAAGAAGAAGAAGAAGAAGAAGAAGTGACAAACACTTATCACGATTCATCACTTACTCACCTCCTTCTTTGTTAGTAGCTTTTTTTTAAATGCAAAGGAGATGAACGTGTTCAGATATCTACCTACTGTCTCTGGCGTTTACGTGCTCGAGTTGCAAAGTGGAAAGTATTATGTTGGCCATACTACCAATCTGCAAAAGAGAGTCACAGAACACTTCTCACCAGCGGGTGGGGCTGCATGGACACGTTTGTATCACCCAACCAAAGTGATGGAGATTCACGAGGGAAAAGACAAAGTGGATGAAAATGCCATGACCCTGAGGTACATGCAACAGTATGGAATCCCCAATGTGAGAGGTGGGAACTATGTTCAAGTGACACTGGAGAAAGATCCAGTTGAACTGGAGTCTGGAAATCCTTGCTTTGGTTGTGGAAGCAAGGATCATATGATTAAGGACTGCCCCACTTCTTTGCCATCCTCCTCATCATCATCGTCCACAACTAAACCAAAGTTCAGAGTCTCGACCATAAAACCATTGCCAACATCACCACCACCATCATTCACAGGACCCAAGTTCACAGTCTCATGGAGGAAATCACTACCTCCTCTCCCTCCTTCTTTGTCTTCATCATCATCTACTTCTAAATTCATCGTCTCCAAAATAAAACCACAACCATCCAAATCGCCTTCACGATCTGCGACCATCATTACCACATATGAGAGGTCCAAAAGTATTCCAGCTCATGTCAAATGCTACAAATGTCATCGACCTGGTCATTATGCCACCACCTGTTATGCAAAGACTCGAATCAGTGATGGACGTCCACTCCAGCATTACAACAACCATGACTCTGGCTCAGACTCAGAATGGGAATCGGATTTTGATTCTGATGATTTGTCCGACTGAATGAAATGAAAACAAAAGAGAGAGACCACTGCTATTCTTGTTTTTTTATTTTTTTATTTTATTTTTTTTATGATACACTTTGTTTGGGTAGCCTCATCAACTTCCACAGCCACACAATGGCCATGATCCATACCGTGACAATGGTCACAATCCGTGTCACAGATAAGAGGGCAAACAAAATCCAAGTCAATTCGCTTCCACATTGATTTTCTCTGGACAGTGCGAGGACAAAGGTGAAAACGGAGAGCAGGAAAGCCATGTTTAGGGTCAAGAGGATGACAGCCATTAGGGACAAACGTTTGGAGGCTATTATCAAAGCAGTTTGTGGTTGTAGTGGTGATTGTCCCATCATGGACCTATTGTTGTTGTTATTGCCTGGTCCTCTTTGCGTCACTCCTTGTTGTTGTTGAAATAAGGGCATGTGAGACGGAGTGGATGAAGAAAATGAGGGGTGAGAGGACATGGGCGAAGAAGAGGAGGATGAAGTTCTCTTGGCCAGTCGAAACATTCCCTCGGGGAGCAAGAGAACCATGAAGAGGAGCATGGTGGTGAGGGCACCCATGTTCACAAAGACGCAAGGTCCACCAAAATTGGGATAACTTGGATCGGTTGAAGTACATGGATCATTCGTAAGACCTTGAACCAGCGAACAGGAGATGAGACCCACCGCCTCAGCCAGTAAGACGAAGAGACACACAAAAAATCTCGCAAAGGCAACCACTCGAGAGGTCAGCAACCGATCTATCTTTGAATCCGTTATCATCTGTTCGCCTATCTATACACACACCACTCTCCTCAAACAAAAAACAATGGAAAAAAAGTGAAGGGAAGAGAAGGGGGGGTAGAGAGACAAAGAACTGAATGAAAAAAAAGTTATGTATAATTTTTTCTTTTTTTTCTTTTTCTCTCTCCATTCAACAAAAAAGGGCGTGTGGACATATGCGAGGGAGAGGGGGATGAGAAATTAAAAAAAAGATGCGTGTGTGTCTTTGTCTTTCTTTTTTTCCTCCCTTCATTCGCAGCAGGAATAAGTTCCATCCGGGAGAAGGTAACAGAGGGCAGCATCTTCGCGACTGGCTTGGGTAGGTTGGTTGAGGATGGCAAGATTGTCCACCGTAGCGGTCAATGGATTCTTCTTGTTGATCTCTGTCATGGCAATGATAGGCTTAGTCTCTGACGGAGCAGTGGTATTGGCATTGGAAGTGACAACCGTAGCATTGGCCAGGGTTGCAGCGGCACCCACTGCAGGAAGCAAGCCCAACTTGACGGCCTCCTCAGAAAAGACCTTGTCAGAGATGTTGATTTTGATGTGCTGTTGAACAGCAGACCCAGAGGGCCCAGAGGTAGCCAGAGCCATCTGAGCCTTGTAGAGAGACAGGACGACATTGATGGCCTTATCGGCCGCCTTGGCATGAACATAATAGAAGTTGGTCTTGGCACCGGCATGCCAGTAATCAAGTTCCAGTTGAACCAACTCGTTGGGGTCTGGGTTGGCCATGTAGGTGTTGGAGGCAATGGACTGGTCAATGTCATCCGCACCAGCCATTCTCATCTCCAGAAGCTCGTTAGGGGTGATCTCCCAGACGGTCTTGTAGAGATCCTTCAGTTCTTGGGGGATCCTGGGATGAGAGGCCACTGAACCAGAGTTCTCGAGCAGGTGCATCACCATGTGCTTGTCCCACAGTCCAATTTTCTCAAGATCATTCACCAGCCTCTCATTGACAAGCACATAGCTGCCAAAGATGCCTCTCCTCACAAAGATGTTGGACATCTGAGGGTCAATGGTCTCGTTGTTCCCCAGGATGTGTCCTGTGCTGGCCGTAGGAGGAAGACACCTCTTGTGGGCGTTCCTGGATCCATAGATCAAGATCTTGTCCCTCAGGCTCTGCCAATCGTAAATGAGGGTGGGTGGGACGTGATACATTGGGTCAATGTGATCACAAGTCTCACGCTCCCTGGCCCACAGATCATGCTGGAAAAGTCCCCTAGAACCGGGACTACCCTGGAAGGTGGCATAATGCCCCACCTCGGTGATCTTGCCAGTTACAGGATCCCTCTTGGTCAATGACTCGGCCATATCAATAGAGGCTGACTCGGTGGCAAAGGCAATGGTGTGAGAGATGTTGGAATAGAGCTGTTTGGCCTCCGTGGAGTTGTAGGGGATGCGCAGCATCAAGAGGGCATCTTGTAATCCTTGCTCGCCCATGCCAATGTTTCTGGTCTGCTTGTTGTTCCTCTCGGCACCCTGAGTCGGGTAGTGAGTATTGTCGATCACGCGGTCCAAGAAGCGAGTGAAGGTATATGCGTCGCGCTTCAGTTCGTCAAAGTTGAAGAAGGGGTGTCCGTTCACATCATTCTGAACATAGGCGGGGAGGGAGATGGTCCCCAAGTTGCATACGGCCGGGTCCCACTTGGGGCTGTACTCGTCTTCCTCGTCGTCATTGGACTCTACATCAGAATCATGAACATCAGGATCATTACCTCCCACCTTATTCAGAGGTCTCATATGATTCTTGCGAGAACCAGGCCCCTTCCTCATCTTGGTGCGCTCCGTGATCTCTGTGCACAAATTGGAGAGGTTGATGGTCCCTTCGTGCTCTTGATTGGACTTGCGGTTGGTTGAGTCACTGTTGACTGAATAAGGGACACCACCCTCCGCCCTGATCCTGTTGAACTCAAAACACAACTCGTGAGCCTGATACTGTTTGTCGTAAAGACCCAACCTCTCAAGCTCCTCGTAGCGTGCGGTAAACGCGGGTCCCCACAGGTCAAAGAGTTCAGGGAACTTGCCTGGGTTGAAAACAGACCACACCCCTTCTTCCTCCACACGCTTGTAGAACAGGTCATGCATCCACAAGGCGGTCATGGCAGTGAAGATGCGCTCCTCGGGAACAATCTTCTCATCGCGCATGGCCACAAACTCAGGTGACTCGGTGCAGGCCACATCAATGTAACCCACCATGGCACCCGAACGCGTGTTACCCTGAGTGACATTCTCCACCGTCTTGTCCGCAACCTTGAAAAAGCTACAGTTGCCAGAGGCAATGACTCCACCTGAGGTGGTGGTCCCCTTGACCCTCAGATTGAACTTGATGGCCACCCCGCCACCACGTTTGGCAATGACAGCCAGATCCTTGATCGCCTGGAAAATCCCCTCCATGGAATCACCCGGGATGTCCATCACAAAACAACTGGAGGCATTGCCACCACGCCTCTTGCCAATGTTGCAGAGGGTCGGGGTGGCAAAGGTGACCTTGTGAGTCGCCTGCAAATAATAACAGGTGACCACATCATCGAACTTACCACCACACAACATGAGGGCGATTCTCAGGTACATATACTGAGGCCTCTCCACCACCTCACCTTTACCTGACTCACCCTTCTTCTTGGGCAAGCGCATGAGGTAACCTTTCTGTAAGGTGTCAAACCCAAAGATGTCAAAGCGGTCATCCAACTCTGGCCTGATGAGGTTGTTGAGCCTCTCCGCCCCGAACTGGTTGATGCGCCTCCAAAGCATGCGAGAGATCATCTTTCCCTTGAAGAGAATCTCCATGGCCTTGTAGAAGGTATCGGGGGTCTGCTTGTAGAGGTTGCTGATGGAAATCCTGGCGGCCAGTCTCTTGTATCCTGGTTGTTCAATGCTCAGACCACTGGCACTCTTAATGGCAATAATGTCCAGCTCTGTGGTGGTGATGTTCGGAACCAGACCGTCCACCACATCCTTGATGACAGGGAAAGGGTCAACACGAGCACCCACGGCACAGCGTTTGATGCGATCTTGAATCTTTTTGATGTCAAACTCCTCACGTTCCCCCTTGCGATTAATCACATATTGGGTGTAGATATCATCATCATCATCATCATCATCGTCATTATCATCACCACCTGTCTTCTCAGTGGTAGAGCAAGAGGGTGGTGGTGACGAGAGAGAGGTCTCTGCAGTGGAGGGTGGAGTATCATTGACAGCAGCGGAAGAGGAGAATGCACTCTGGACCGCTCGCTTCAGGATCCGGGCATCATAGTTGTACTCATCCACATCCAAGTCTTCATCGTACTTCTCTTCCTCTTCCTCTTCACTATCTCCGCACTCAGCACCTGTTTCTGATGGAGCATAATCAGATCCGTGGACCTTGGTGAAATCGTTCAGAGAGGCAGGTTCATGTGAGTCATCACTGGCAGTCTGGAAAGACACAAACTTTCCTTGCTTCACAGAGGAGGAGGACGCACGCTTCCTTTTCTTTGTCTCGTCCCTCTTCATTGTCTTCTTCTTGGTGTCATTGTCATGGGGTTCCGATGCGACCGTGGCAGCAGCAGTAGCAGAAGCCGTGGTTGTTGTAATGACATCCCCTTCCGTCTTCTGCTTCTTCAGATCCTTGAGAGTGGTAACAACATCATTCTTGCCACCATCGTTGTTGTTGTTGTTGTTGTCATCATTGTCATCATCGCTTCTTAGATGTTTGCGCGAAAGGGGTGACAATATGTCTACTGACATCTGAGATTCCATGGTTAACAGTTTGCTGCTGCAACGACGACGACAACAACAGTTGCGATTTTTTTCTTTTTCCTTTTTTTGGGTAAGGAGGAGGAGACAAGATGTTTGAAAAAAATAAAGAAAGAGAAAAAAATAGAGAGGGAGAGAAAAAAAAGATCTGGTGAGAAACCCCCCAAAAAATATAAAGAAGTGGGAAAGGGGAGGAGGAGACCAGTTAACAACAACAACAACAACAAAAAGTTAATAACCTGGTCACTTTTTTTTCCTTTATCAATGTCAGAATGAAAAAAACAAAAAAAGAGGGGGGAGGAGGGAGGGAGGGCAGGGTTAGGGGGGTCAGTAGGCATTGTTCAAATTAATGATGCGATGATGGATATCCCTTCCCGGGGTGGAAACGCGCCATTGGTCCAGTGGTCTGTGTTCCATGTGACTGATGAGCCATTCGGGTGTGCAGCCAAAGAGGCAGTAGAATAGATAACGTCGTTGGAATGCCACCTTGATCTCTTCTGCGGTACCCCCAATCTCATTGATGACCTTGTGCCTCAGCGTGTTGCGCAGACAAGATTTGAGAATGTCAAAGAAGAGGTGGTATAATTGAAAGAGGACCTGGCTCTCTGGATCTCTGTCAATACCCTTCTGGAAGAGTTCCGTGGCGATCTTTTTCTGTTCATCTGTCGTGGAGGTGCTGATGTTCGCCTTGTGAGCTTCATGAAGCAGCATTTGTGTGTTCCAACAGGTGGTCAAAAAGAAGAGGAGACCCACGGGTATTTCCTCACCCACCCATGCATAATGTTGATCAGTGAAATGATTGTCCATCATTCTCACTCCAAATTGCACTCTGTGAACCGTGGTGAGCTTGTTGACCATACGATGTGGGTCTTTGATGTGAGATTTGTAGTCAATGTCTACCAGATGACTGTTCATGAGACAGGCTTCGTTGGAGACAAAGTTGTCTGTGGTACAGGCAGTCTTGTAAGCTATCGCGAGGTGTCTCATCATGACACGGGGAATACCATGAAAGGTGACCATGGCGGCAAAGGAAATGTCAGGATCCACCTTCTCCTTGGAGTACAGGTCCTCATCACGATAGGCAGAATCGAAACGATCCATGGTCATGACTCTTCTGGCCATCTCAAGATCATAGGTGATCCTGTGAATGAGACTCAGCAAAATCTTGTCGTTGCGCAAGTTCTTCTCGGCCCACTTACCGAATCGAGTGTAACGATCATCACGAACCATGACCCATCTGCTGGTATCCAAAGTGTCAATGCCTCGGTTGTCAATTCGTGTGCCATGCTCATTACCGAACTCGTCCACTGTGTACTCAATCTCTCCCGTATCTCTGAAATAAAAATCTCGTGTGCGGGCAAAGTGTGGATGCACCAGATGATAGAGCACCATGTCCAATCCAACGGGGAAGAGGTTGGCCAAGATTCGTGCCTGAGGGTCAAGCTGTTTTGAGTAATGAAGCCAGTTCATGTACCACTTGGCCATGAGATGTAGGTCCAGCATGCTGCCACGAACAATGTTGTGACGAACCACATCAAAGATGAGGGTGTCATTCAAATACAACAATCGATAAATTCGAGTGTCGGCAGCAGAAGAACTGTTGGTGCTGTTACTACTACTGTTGCTTCTGGCAGTTATATCACCTCCACCACCTCCATCAAGTTCTGGAGTAGAGGGCATGAATCGAAGATACTCTCGCAACTCCACAGGCTTGCCAGGGTGGAGAGGTTTCTTGGGGTCTTTGAGACGTTCCGTGATGGCCACATGATTGAGTCGTTCCAACTCAGCATGTCGCTGTCTGAACATTTCGTTCACTTCTGGAAATTCTGAATCGTCGTCGTTATCATCACCATTGTCAAATCCCATGTCGTGGTCGTGGTCGTCGATCAACTGACTGAAGTTCAGAGAAGGCGGGTTGATCAACGCATCCAAGTCAAAATCTAGGACAGGTCGATCCATGCTTCCAGTGTTGCCTGGTGGGGGTGGAGATGGAGGTGATAATGTATTGCCGAAAAGTGCATCAAACTCGTCGTCGCCATTGTCAAACGCAGTCGAATGGTTGCTGTTGTTGTTATCCTTTGCTTGCAATTCATTAATCAGATCGTCAATGTTCAAGTCCATTTTTTCCCTCGAAATTGTGCCTCCAATCTGTCACCTTTTTTTGTTCGAAAAGAAAAAATGAGAGTGGTTCTTTTTTTCCACTCAAAAATAATGATAACAATGACAAGACAAAAAAAAGACAGACAACATCTTCTGTTGTTACTTCAGGGAGGGGGATGGATGGATGTATGAATGAATGAATGAATGAATGAAAGGCAAAAAAAATCCAACGCAATTGACATTTTCTTTTTTTCCACATACACTCTCTCTCCTCCTTCCTTCCTTCCTTCCCCTTTCCATACACACGCTCTCTATCTATCTATCCAACTTTTTTTGTTTATCTTTCTTTTTTTTCAAAAAAATTCCTTCCTTCCTTCCTTCCTTTTTTACAATCCAGCATGTTTGCCTTCCAAGCGCTCAAACCTGATGGCACACCCAAGCATTCTCTACCCACACGATCCGAGACAAAGAGACGGGCGACACCCACTTACACCTTCGACGTCTACGCTGATACCCAAGTGTGGGACACTGGCATAAAGAGAGGTTGTCTCGTACATCACCGAGATGTCATAGAGCGTGTGGAGCGTAACAATCACAGGGGACTTTGCATCAACGTGGTGTCAAGCAACAATTTTGCAGAAGATTGCAAAATTGGAGCACTGCACGTGAACAATTATGGCTCGAGGTGCACCATCATGTACGTCTACGGCGACAATATGAACCAAGAATGTTTCATCTACGATCTCAAGGGAAACAATTATGGCAAGGATTGTGACTTTGAGTACATCCGCGGCAAGAATTACGCCACCGGATGTCGTCTAAAGGGTGTACCCTTGGTGGCCGAAGAGTCTCCTCTTCACACTCCTTCTCTGTTACCACCACCACCGCAGGAGGAACAGTCACAACAACAGCAGCAGAGAAGAACACTTGTTAATCCCCAAGCCGTCCATAGTGAATTGATGAATTCTTCCTGGAAAGCAAGACCAGACATTGTCTATCGTTACCCGGATAATTTCTGGGAATCGCCGGCACTACTAGCATCAGCAGCATCAAACATGCCTGAGAGGGTTAGGGTTACAAGACCGATGGGAGTATCGGAGTTTTGGCAGGCAGAACTGGAAACGAGACCCGAAAGAGGCGAACCAACTATCCAAATCCCTGTCCATGATGATCATGACGACTGTGACCTCATGGAAGTGGACGGCGAAGAGGGTGGTCCCAAGGAGGTCTTCCGATTCCCTCGAACTGAGCAGACTGTGGCTGTGGTTGTTCCTACAAGAAATGTGACTCCTCTTCCTATTTCTCATGTCCCTGTCTCCGTTCCACCCACTGGGGCGACCCATGTCTCCATCACCGATTCCGTCACCTCCAAGAAAAAGATGGAAAAGACAACGGCAACCCAACCCGAGAAGACTTGTCTCATCTGTTACGACGATGACAGCAGCAAGGTGACCTTCAAATTAGTATGCAGTCGAGTGGACGCCCAAGGTGATAAGATCTCCAAAATGTGCCGTCGTCCAACTACTGAAACCAAAGGCGAAGGGGGAGGAAGCAATAGTAGCAGTAGCAACGCAAAAGACCTTGTCCTCTGTGACCTCAACTATTGCGGGGCCTGTGTGGAAAAACTGACAGAGTGTCCTCAATGCAGAACGCGTGACTTTGACATTGTTATGTCCATCGTCAAAATGAAAAAGAAGTGATTTTTTTTGCCAGCACTGTGTTCACCAAAAAAACATGATGATATTAAAGAAAACAAAAAAACAAAACTCAAATCTCCTCCCCCCCTTCCCTTTCTTCACTCCTTCATTCCTTTTTTTCTCTCCATCTCTTCTCTCGCTTTTTTTGCTGATCAAGAATGTTCGCCTTCCACTCCCTCAAGCCAGATGGCACAATGAAAACCCCCATCTATCAACAACAACAACAACAACAACAACAACAACAACAACAACAACAACAACAACAACAACAACAACAACAACACCTATCGACGTCAACTTCGCCGCGCAGTCACCCAGAGGATGTCATATCCCCTTCCCATTCCCTCCTGAGGAAGAATGTGCCACGAACGTGATGTGGTTGAAGAACATCATTGTTGTGCGTGGCGCCAACCAGGGAGACGATTGCAAAATCAGAAATTTGCAGGGGACCAACCATGGCATGAGGTGCACTATCATTGATGCGCTTGGTGACAATCACGGATCACAGTGCTACATCGTGAACCTTGCAGGAACCAATTTTGGTAATGATTGTGACTTTGAGAACATGGATGGCAAGAACTTTGGCACGGGATGTCGCTTAAAGGGCGAACCTCTGAGGGTGGACCGGCTCACACCACTGCCTGCGAAGTTTGCCCGTCGCCTTGAACAAGTCATGCAATCTACTGCTGACGTCGTCGTCGATATTCCTACTCACCACGAAGACGTTGAACAACCTCCCCGTCTCATTGACGATGACCGAATTCAACTCTTTGACATCGTAGATGGTCATCCCAGAGTGCACTCTCGACCATATGTTCGACCAACTGCGGAAGATGTTACACCCCGCATTGTCACAGCCAACGCCATCATCCATGATCTCACCCAAAGGATGACAGAGACAGAGATAAAATCTGAGAGAACCTGTCTCATCTGTTACCAAGATGACAGTAGCCAGGTCACCTTTAAGCTTATGTGCAATCGAGTGGACGCCCAGGGTGACAAAATCTCCAAAATCTGCCGCCAAACCGCCGCCCTCTCTACCACCAACAAGCTCAATGGAAACTAGGAAGGTGCTGTGAAGGATCATATTCTCTGTGATCTCAACTACTGTGGGGTCTGCGTGGAGAAGCTGACAGAGTGTCCTCACTGCAGGACACGCGACTTTGACATTGTTCAGCGCATTACCAGAAAGAAGTGATTGGCTCTCTCAGGAAATACATTTAACAACAACAATAAAGAACAAGCAACAAAAAACTTTGTTCCACTTCTCCTTTTTTTTCTTTATTTCTTTATTTCTTTTTTTAAAAAAAACCTATGTCTTCTTCTCAACAGCAGCAAGTTGGCAGTGCCCCTTCCAAGACATCTACTAGGAAACCTGCCTCTCTCACCTCTATGGGATTCACCTCTCTCGGTGTCACCAAGACAAAGAATGGTGGACCCATCGCTGGTTCTGCCTCAAGGGCTCGAGCCAACTCTACTGCTACAACTACGACCAACAAGGCACCTGCCCGAGGTGGTGGTTCCAAAAAGAACAGTAACAGCAACATGTCCGTGGATGGAGAAGAGGGGGGTGAGTTCGTGGAGGACAACCACCCTACTGTCACCAAATTCATTGAGGACATGGAGCACAGGTTCTCCATCACCAGCAAGGATGACCCCGAGTTTGCCAACATGATCATTGCGATTGATGAGGCCAGGAAGAATTGTGTCTCAGGCTATGAGGCTGAATTCATCAGCACGTTCGTAAACAGAACCACTCTCCACCGACCTGACTTCACCCTGGCCGTGGCCACTCTCTACGCATCTGACCTTGAACATCTAACCTTTGCCGAGTTCTTTGATGCCCTCAGAGGATATGATGGAAATAAATAAATGAATAAATAAAAATAAAGAAGGGAGTTGAGTTTACTTTTTTTAACTTTTTTCTCTCTTTGGGTGTGTGTAGGGGTGAGGGGGTTCATGAAAACAGACTGGCCGAGTTGAGTGTAGTGCTCAACATCAAGAATTGTTCATAGGTGGTCCGGTGAGAATAGCTGATGGCTTGACTGATGTGCGGTTTGTTCATCATGCAACGGTGACAAAAAGCACAGCATCGATTGAAGGGTTCAGATTCCACAGGCATGAACAGACCAAAGGCCAATGGTTTAGGTGGTTTGGCCCTGGATTTCAGGTAACTATTGAATCGCGGGATGAGCAGTTCCTCTGTGATCCGAGGAACCTCTTTTGCGTGATACTGGTCTCCACCCCCCTGTTCTACATGAACAGTTGATGCAGAAGAAGAAGAAGTTGCATCCCCATGAGTCTTTTGAAGTTCAATGGCATCCACCAATACCTCCGTGATAGTTTCACTCTCCATAGTAGATGATTGACCATAAAATGAATCACCGCGATGTCCTCCACCTCCTCCAACAACAACAGAAGACACCAGTTTGGTCATCACCATGTCCGATTCAAACCCTAACCTGTCAGCCACCACACTGGGTGCCACATGAGTAGAAGTAGAGGCGGATGACGATGAAGATGATCTCTTTGTCGCAGTGGTAGTGACAGAAGAAGATGATGTTGCAGTGATTGATGGATGGTTGAGCGCCCCACGCGAGTTTTTGATGGTAGTGGTGTTGTTGTTGTTGTTAAAACCTCGTCTCCGCTGGGCCATGGAGACTCGAGAGGGAGAGAGTGTGGATGTGGATGTTGCTGCATCTGTCAAAATAAAATCATTCTCACTCTCATCGCCATTCATCATCGACATCGACATGGTAGAGGTGGACTCTGGACTTTCAAAGCTTCCCCATGAAAAAATTCCATCAATGGCACTCCGCACAAAGTGTACATGAGAGAGGGTGAGTGATTCTGTACAACTCATACAGTTGGTGAGTTCTTCAGGGTGACCCGGGTGACGACACCTCTTGCACCGGGTACCAGGCCATGGGCCATGGGCATATTTATCCTGCCAGAACAAGGTCTCACACATACTGCACTGAGAGATGATGTGGAGTGGGGCCAATTGAAGACAGTGTGCGTCCGAGACCTTGTTGTTGTTATTATTGTTATTATTAGTATGACCACCTCTCACACCTCCACCGCCATGCGGCAAGGGTTCAATAACAACAGCAGCAGAAGCAACCTCCATCTCTGTTCCCAGAGTTGAAGGTGAAGTGTCTGGTTTGGCAAACCTCCCCGACATAATGAGGTTCATGCCAGACTCGCTGATGGCATTTTCAATGGTCATGGTGGTCCACTGCAACTTGTTTTGGGCAAAGGGCCATTCCATCTTGGCACTGAGAGACATGCTCCCAAGTGACCCTAATGTCTTGAATTCCACCGGCCCCCTCTTGGCACTAGCCAACATGATCTTTCGAATATGATCCTCAGGTCTTCCTTTGATTTTTTTGAGAGAGGGTGATGGTACAACCTGACTCTCGCCACCAGTTGAGGAAGAGGGAGGTGTCAATGTCACACTCTGCTGACTGTTGTTGTTGGTGTTGCCCTCCTCCAAGGAGGCGAGACTGTTTTCTTCTCTTTCTGCATCCTCCAACGACATCGACGAGTCTCCATATTTTCTCTTTGACGAAGACGAAGACGATGAGGATGATGGTGGACCATCCAACCCTAATCCAAGGTCAGTCAGTCTGAGTTCAAAGCGATCTCTGTCTCTGTCTCTGTCCAATCCAGAATCGTGACCCATATTCGTGTCCTCATTATAATGATAATAATCATCCAGATCATCTAAATCATCCGCAGCCAAGTTAAGTGCCTCTTCAAGAATGGCTGGAATCTTCCAGGTGGACGTTGTGGTTCCACCACCACTACTGCCACTGCTTCCCGTTTCTGACTTTAGTTTGGGTAACAAAGATGATGATGATGGATCTTCATTGTCACCGCCATGATTGTTGCTGCTGTTGTTGCTATCAGTTGTTGCTGCCAAGGGGGATGGTTTTCGAGATCCTGATGATTTGATGACTCGGAAGGGAATGCCCAAGTCAGTGGAGAGCGAGAGAAGGTTGGATCCATGGGGTTTTGTGGATAAAGTGTGAATCACTTTGGCCGTGGTGCATACAGCCACCTGAGGTTGTGGTGACTTGAGTGAAGACGAGGGTGACAAGACAGAATAAGAAACAGGTTCATTGTCATGAGTGGGTGGGTCTGTGGCCTCTTCTTTATGTTTATCACTACCACTACCACCATCACCACCACCAAAATCCATGGCAGTAAAATCAAGGGGGTCAGAATTGGTGTGACAGACATGGTTGAGAGTAGAGGCCAACATGTAGAGTCTGACAAAGGACGTGGTGGGGATAAAGTTCTTCAGCACACCTCGCAAGAGATGCAAGGGAACACCCAGAAGCCATTGCAGCATCACATTTTTAGTGACATGAGTCTCTATGGCTGTGGGGCTGAGGTGATGATGATGATGATGTCCCTCGCTGTCGGATGCTGCTGTTGTCAATGATGTGACAGAGTCGGTGGCATGAGATAGGCCACAGAGTGCAGGTTCAAAGACCCCCGGGGTGCGGCAAAGTTTAGAGGCTTCCAACACATCAACATGCTCTCTCTGACTCAGTGTTTTCACAACATTAAGAGAGTTGTCCATGTGATTACGATGACCTTGATGAATGTATTCCCAGGGATAATTCAACTTTTTGTTTTTCATAAACTCGTAATCATCAGGAGACTGTGACAGTTCTGTGGGAGTGACCAGGTGAGTGAAACCATCCTGACCATCCTTCTTCTTGCCGTGACCACCATTTTTCTTTTTTGGTGTCGATATCGGTGTCGTTGCAGCAGCTGCAGTAGAAGCAGCAGTAGTAGCAGTAACCTCAGGTGCCATCTTGAATCTGCCCGAGACGATAGAGCGGTCAAAGGAGAGGGGTGTGGGACCTTTGAGGTCGGTGGAGGCGTCCAGAAGTTCAGTGGCAAGGAAGGGGGCAAAGTCTCGTGGATGCCTGACCACCCTGCCCAATCCCCTCAATGAATTTAGACTGAGGGTCACATAAGCGCTCTGTAGACCCGTGGTGGTGCATAAGGTGTCCCTTACAAAAGATTTACCTTCAATGATTGTATGAAGCCCAGTGAGTTGAGTGGCTATGTGAGACCCATGCGTTTCGTGATCCCACGTGCCCAAGCTAATGTCAAGAGCCAGGTTCTGAGCACAAATGAGTAATGTCTCGGGTGCACACATTTTATGTCTCAATAATGGCATAAGCCAGGGTGCCTGATCCAGTAGCTCTTTCAGCACCAACAACTGACCCAGTTCAATCAGGGCAGGGTGTCTGCGTGACCATTCCCTCACGATGGCAGAATATCGATCCGTCTCGGGGTCCAACTCTGTTTGAGGATCATGAACATGAGTGGAACGAGTAATCTTTTTAGCTGCCTTGATTTCCTTGTGAGAAGATTGGATGGGTAGCAGCGACTCAGATACATTGCGAGAAGAGGTAGAGGTAGAGGTAGAAGAGTGTTGCCCTCTATTTTTGAATGAATCACCACCCTCATCACTGTCATAATACACGATGGTGTCGTTGTCATCACCTGAAGATGGAGGAGGAAGAGGAGGATCTATCATCTGGGGTTTGTTGTTGTTGTTGGACTTGGACGTCTTGGAGGATGAGGAGGCAGAAGCCGAGTGAATGGCAGCGGCTGTGTTGATATCTGTCTGTTTAGTGGAGGCAATTCTGAATCTCTTGACTTTAGGTGGAGAGTGCCTCAATCTCTTGAGACGTTCCATGTCCACCAGATCATTCAACACATCCAATTTCTGGGGCAGATAAGTCATGCGGCCCCTCATCACAGATTCCTGAAGATCCATGAACCACACAGATTGTCCAGCCCAATAATCCCACGTCTGACTGTCAATTCTTCTCCCGTCTTGTAGAGCCTCCATCAACAAGATGATGGCTCTCAGTGGCGCGCCACAGTTAGGGAGATCGCCATGTTCAACTGTCAAATTGTGTCTGTTGAGGAGTCTAGATAATTCAGGGACCACATTGATCTGAGTGCGCTCGCTGGGCACACTCTCTGGCAAACAAGGTGCCATGTCAAGCAGTGATTGTCCCACCCCTCTTTGATCTGCAGGTAGGAGGCTTTCATTGAAGACACAGACACACTGACCCTCACACCTCTTGGTCTTGGTGCAGATCATGCCTGCCAGCGAATCGACATTCAGTCGAAGATGATGACCACACACCAACTCGTCTGTCAGTAATTGGGGTAAAGAGGCACCCTCTATCACCTCTAAGGTGATCATGATCAGATTAATGTGACTCGACACAAATATTTTCAAGTCCAGCAGAGCTCTCAGGCACTGTCTTAAATCCCCAGCAAGACTGTGGTGGTGATGGTTCATCTTGTCAGACGATAGATCGATCATCCTGGGCCAACCTGTTGTTGCAGTCGTTGTCGTTGAGTTAGAATTCAACGATGATGATGATGATGACCAGTGAGGGATTTGTCTGGCTCGCAAGGCATCAAGCGATTCCAACATTCGAGTGGGTGATGCGGATGGTGGTGGTGATGATGATGATGGCAAAACTGAAACAGGGATAGATTTTGGTTTTGATTTCTCTTCTTCCTTTGTTGCTGTTGTCGCGGCAGCGTTGGTTTTCCTAGAAGAGGAAGATCTGGATGGCCTGACGGCTGAGGAGGATTTGTTGTTGCCATTATTGTGGTTGCGAGCAGGAGGTGGACGTCGAGGACAAATTTCATTGAGGGCTTCGGGAACCACCAGATGTAGGGGACTCTCTGTTTCCCCACCCAGATGTTTTGTGGGTGCTCTTGGACCTTCTCTCCCCCATCCTGTGTCGGGTGAATATCCCAACATGACAGCCAAGGAGCCGCCCACGGCCAGAGAAGTGATGCTCAATGGGTCTACTTTAGAGGGTAAAGGTTGACCAGCTTGATAACACCTCACCGCATCCATGATGGTAAGCTCGCCACTCTCCCAGACCATGGTAGCAGCAGCAGTAGTGCTTGAATTTATGTCACCGTTTGTCTCTTTCTCTTTATTCTTTCTTTCTCTTTGCTGATCAAGATGATTGGCCGCCAATTCTCTCTTGAACATCTCCTCCACTGTGTTGGTTAGAGTTGCGCCGGTTTTTTGATTTTGATTTTGAGTAACAAGGATGACTTGGATGACTTTCAGCAGGCGTTCGTGAAGTCGCTTGGCCACCAGACACCGGAGACCAATGGCCGCCATGACTGAACAGCTGCGTTCGGCATCAGGTGGTGGAGCCTCGAGTTTGAGTTCTGAATGGAGGTGTTCAAGTCCCTCTCGGGCATATCTCAAGACGTGGTGATCTTGTTGAATCTTGTCACTCGTCCGTGGACCCGAGTTGGATGTGGTGGCGTTGAGATGATCTTCACGTGGGAGAGGAGTACGTGGAGTAGGTGATGTTTGTGACTGTTGACCCGTGGCACGCCGTTTTAATATTCCCTTGGTAGGATGGCGGCGAAGTGGTGGCAATGGCGGTTGGTGTTGCTGTTGATCAGAGGTGGTTGAGAAATTTGAAGTAAAAAGCAGCCAGTTGGCCAAGGGAATGACACTGTCTCCATATAAATGATCGTTGTTATTATTGCTGCTGCCCTCAGCATCATCGCCCGGGATGTCTATGGGCAAGAGTGGTGATGAGTGTGCATGTGGCTCAAGAAGGGATTCCAGTCTCGCCAAGAGATTTCTGGCTGGACGAAGTAGTGAGGTGGTACCCATTTCTGTCAAATGACCAGAAAGATCCTCACCTGGGCCCAGGGTCACTGGAATAAAAACTCGATCTGGATGAATCCCAGGGTCACGGGTGGACATGGCACTGTACACTTCATGATCAAAGGGAATCCTGTTCCCCAATTCCACAAAAAGACTTTTGTAGAGTTGCAACAAGGGTTCATGTCTTCGGAGATGATGGGCCAGTCTCTCTTTACCCCATAGTGTGTATTCTCTAGCCTGTTGTTGCTGTTCTTCCAATTTATGAAGTGTCCAGTTGGAGGCCAACAGGGCCCAATAAACAGAATAACTGTTACCACCTTCCTTTGATGACGACGACGACGATGGAACAGGATGGTGAGGATATCGATTAGCAGCCAGGTTAAGGAGTCGTCCAGGATTACCCGTGGTAAAAACCTCCTCATAATTTAATCTGTCTGCTGGCTCGAAAGGTGCCACCACAATCTTGGGGCACATGACCAACACGGCCGTGAGAGAATTGATGAGTCCATCTTCACCCTCTTTCGTGACATGGTCTTTGTCGTTTTCATTGTCATTATCATTGTCGCTTCTACTACCACTGCTACCACCAGCATCTCCGCTGATGACACTCAAAGGGAAGTTCTTGATTCGAGAAAGATTGTCCACCAGGGTGGAGAATGGATAGTTGAACCACTCGAGGATGGTGGTGATGTGTGGTGTGGATTGGAAGAACCGTTCCTTTGAATCCAACGACGACGACGACTGGCAGGGTGCAGGGTGTGAGGATTGACCATCAGAAAGGGATGAGAATGTGGTGGTACTGGTGATGTGTTGATCAAGCTGAGACCGTTCCCTATGGTGGAGCAAACGTCCCGAGGTCAGTGGAAGATGAGGTCTGGCAGGATCATACCTGAGTGGCCCTTGATTGAGAGACCTGCCAAATTGTGTTGTTGACGTTGTCATCGTCATCATCTTACCTTGTTGTCTGAACTCGGACATGGAGTAGTGTCGGAACGGTCTCAGATCACTTGTGGGTGAGCTGGACAACCCCTCTACGTTGCCCCACCTAAGAAAACACTCCCAGGCAGGAATAAAGGCAGGCAATGCCCCAAGCTTGAGTAAAGCGGGCACATTGTCAGAGTCCCTGCAAGGATAGATCAAGTCTGTCTCTGGCAGGTAGTAGGCGCAGGATAAAGATTCAAGATTGTAAACAGGTACCCGGCCACTCACAAAGGGACTTGGGTGATCCAGGTCACGTTCATAAAAACCACCAGGTTCACATACCTGAACTTTGTAGGAATTGAGATGAGGGCGAGGACCACCAGACTGCACAGCTCGTTGGACATCTTGGGTGAACTGAGCATCTTCCTGCAGGGTTCTTGAATAAACATGAATATCAAACTGTTCGCACATCAAACATAAGCCTTCTTTGGGACCACCGCTACCACCTGTGGTCTGATCTTCTGGCCAGTCACCTTCCAATCGGAGAACCATGCCCACTGGGTTCAAGATTCTCTTGAATAATTGTTGCTGCCGTTGTTGTTGGGAGGATGACGATGATGATGGCAATGGTGATGTTGACTTAGCACCACCATCACCACGACAGTCGTCGTCATCGCCGTTCTCTTCTTCTTCATGACTCCCCTCAACTTCCTCCTCCTTGTCATGATCATGTTGATTATAACACAGAGGGTGGACCTTGTAACTACAAGCCCAGGTAAACTTACAGTCGGGTGAACTGCAAGCAATGTCACTGTTCAAACCACGAGCTCTAAAATTTCTCTTTAAATTCAATTGGCTGGTAGTCTTGGGGCCTGCGGAGGAAGAGGAAGAGGACAAGAACGTCCGTGTCTGCTGGTGTGGTTGAATATGAGGTGAAGACATGGAAGTAGTTTTCATGAGCAGACTGGTGGGAGGTGGGAGACAACCTGCGAGCATGGCATACTTAAGCATCTTGGGGTTCACTGAACAAGGTCTCAATTTCAAGGGAAGTACCCTGCCATGAAGCAATTCGTGGGCTACACGCAAGCCTGCCTGTTCGTCTTGTTCTTCTTCTGCAAGAATTATTCTCCTCTTCTCCACATTCTGCCTGATGGCTAGAGGATCAGCTCTGAACGTGCTCGTCAATAAAGAGGATGGGGAAGATCTTGTTGTATCTGTTGTAGCTAACTTGGGGATCCTTGAACGAGGACGTTTTGCAGAAGCAGCAACAGCAATAGGAATAATCGTTGTTGAGGGGTGAGTGACAGAGAGACGAGCAACTGTCACCTCTGGAGTGTCATTCATCTCTTCCTCTTCCTCCATTTCTTCTTCTTTGAGTTCAGAATTTTGTAGCGATGAGTGTTGGAATGCATGTAGGCGAGGGACCAAAGGTGACAGTTCAATCATCTTGGGTTTCTTGCGCAAGGGTGACAATCGTGTTGGACCAACATGACCACCATCATCACCTGCTGCTTCCTTCTCGTCCACTTCATCTCCAGTGGGCATCTGGAAGTTGTTTGGGTCAAACTCAAACTCGGGATCCATTTGATCACACGAGCTGACGGGGGGAAAATGCAAGATGGACAGACAAAAAAAGAAGAAGAAGAAGAAGGAAAGGTGAGATACACAAGAAAGAAAGAAAAAGAAAAATGGATGTAGCATTCAATTTTTTTAATATCATCGTTTTTTTTTCGTGCACACACCCCCCATCAAAGGTTTTTTTGCATTCAATCATTTTTTTGTGGTTGTCGAGAGAAAAAAAATGTGTGAAATGAAAAACAAGGTGAGTCTTAAGGAAAGTAGCCATCGCCAACAAACGAGAGTAGTTGATCATCTGTACAATTTTCCTTGAGCCACTCATCGATTCCAACGTGGGCGTGTCCTGCGCCAAAAATGTAGTCTGGCCCCAAGGGAAAGTGGTTTCTGGCCAAGTGGGAGTTGTGGTCTTTGATGAGAACCGAGAGGGTTATGAACTTCTTGATAAGTAGGGCCATGGTCAACACGTGTGGTGATTTGTCCTCATTTTCAATATGATCAAGATGATCCCAGTGTCTGGCCTGACCCAGGAGACCTGGGATGGTGATGTTGTACAGATCTCTGGAGGCAAGTTGATTTCTCACATAGTCACAGTCAACCACCTGGTTGTGGGACAGCACGGTTTGTGCTATAGCAATGAGCCCCTGTTTGGCACTCTTTATGGCCTTCTCTCTGGAATACACACAATTGGGCAATGGGAACCAGGCATTGATGGCATGTTCATAGAGTCTTTTCGGTGTTCCATCCAATTTTCTGTCTGATTTGGTTGTTACTGTGGTGGCCTTGCGGTGCTCCTTGAAGAGATCCTGCATGTCACTGTGAATGTTCACCATCTGGAGGACAAACAGGCATTGGGCACCACAGATTTCCAATTTACTTTGAGCATCCGCCAGATGCCATATACACAAAGCTGAATTCAAAATCTTTCCGTGAAGATCAGGTTGAAGTGGATCATATACGGGGAGATTTAGGGGATTCTTGTAATGGGCAATGAGATCTGAGGCGGCAATGGTCACCTTTTCAACCAGACGTCGGATAAACCGATGCAGAGCACTCCAGAGAGCTTTGGATTTGGAGAAATCCTTGCTGGCCTCAATCTCTGCAAGGAGGGGCAGCTCGTTCAGCTCATCGATCTCTGAGTTCGGAGAGATGTCGATGGGCACCCGTGGAAAGGGGCTTGATGATGATGGATCCATTTCTCCTCCACCCACGGGCCCCCTCAATCGTTTCTTGTATTTGGTCATTTGGACATCACAAGGAAGAAGCAAGAGTGCTTTGACAATCACCTCCCTGACTTGCAATATCCATGAAATATAAGAGACGGGGGTTTCATGAATGGGGGGTCCGGTGTAAGTATAAGTGGTGGTGATGGCACCAGCAGAAGCAGCACCGGCAAGAGTCTTCGTTGCTCCTTTCGTTGTGGTTGTACCAGATGGCTTTGCTGGAGGAGCCACCACGTCGAACCCAGAACTCATGGTTTCATACATTCGTTCATGAACCTTCTTGAGCCATTCTGTCAACTTGGTGGTGTAGTCATCTATCGGGGTGCTCTGTTTCAACTGAGGTACCAGATGTTGAGCAAAAAAATTGGCGTTGAATTGATTTAAGGGAAAGCATTCTGGTGCCAGTCCGCTTAAGACGCCAAAGATGCTGCCCACATTAAGCTCTGTGTTGGCCCTCAGTGAGGTGGCCTTCCAGGTGGCTTTTTGAATGGGCAGGTCTGTTGACCCAACTGTTGTTGCTGCTGCTGCTAGTTCCTTGAGAGGGTATTCTTTAGGCATCACGAAAAAGAGGTAGTGCAGAGGACCGCTCGGGGCGCACAATTGAACCATGGAAGAATTATTTGAGTTAGCGGGGTCGGCAAACACAAATTTTGTGGATTCATGAGGAGCCTCGTCCGCATACTCATCACTCAAGTACTCTCTCTCACTTTCATACTGTTCCCTGTATTTTGTGCCAAATAGAGCCAAAGATCTGACATCAGTGTGTTTAGTCACGACGGTGGAAGGTGGGAGGGCAATGTAAAACAAGTTCATGAAGTTGAAGGGCTCTGTGTCGCTTGGGATGCGAAGTAGGGTGTCATGAGCCACTTCCACGAGCACTTTGGTAACAGGGTCAATATACACAAAGGGGAGGCGCCCACCTTTGGTCACTAGTGGCAGAAGACCGCGGTCATAGGAGACCAGGGATGGAGGCGTGGTGGCAGTGGTAGTGGTGGTAGTGGTGGTAGTGAGAATGTGAACAGTGACCGTCCTGGTGAATGGTGGAAATATCTCCATAAGAAACTTGTTGATGTAGTCGTCCTTGTAGGATGTGAGGACGAGTTGAGAGTGATAGATGGATTGACTTGCGCGTCCAGTGAGAGTGAGGGTTTTGGCCACCCTTTGGAGAACACCACTAGCACCATTACTAGATGGTGCTATCACAAGAGAAGTGGAAGGGGAAGGCGTTGCAGTGCCTGATGCTGATGATGATGACACAAGGGTAGGCATGAGTTTGAACCTGCGCCAGGGTTTTTCAAAAAACTTTCTAAAGAGCAGGATCAAGTCGTCTACTCCATCTTCCTTGATCCAAGGAATGTGGTCGAACGTGTGGCACCTCTCATAGTCGTTGATGAGATAGTCACGATCGTAACGAGTTCTCACCACCCTGCGGAGACCAATGCTGGTGGCCACCATAGGGACATGAATGTAAAGGATGGATTGAATTGAATCTCTTTCATACGCGTAATTCACGAGGCAGAGCGCTGGCATTATGAGAGCGTAAAATCCAGCCAATTTGCTACCCTTGGGAGCCTCCTTGAGCGTGACGTCTGTCATCCAGGTGGCCAGTTTCAACGATGCGGCCGTCATGAAATCGGAGATGGGCATCATCTTTCCATAGCGCAAGTAGTAGAAAATGGCATACTCAAGCACCAGTTCAATATCCTCTGCAAAAATCTGCCAGGACCGGGGGATGTTCTTCAGGAGCTTGTCCCTGACTCCGTTCTTCTTCTTGTTCTTCAGGCCAAAAAAGCAGGCGATGAGCCAGAGTAGCACACCATGACTCGGGAAGAGTCCAAGCATCAATCCATTGTCACTCACCCAATTGTGAAAATGACTTGAGGCGGGGTTCAATCTCGAGAGAGTGCTTTGACCCATTTTGGGGGGCGGTGAGGCGGACGATGACTTTTTTTGGGAATGTGGTTGTGGGTTATTGAACGGGCCGTTGGGAGTAAATCCATTACCATTGCCAGTACCATCTTCACCAGTTATAACTCCATCTGGACGAAGCAAATTAGCTGCAATTCTGCGCCTAGTTTCATTCTCAGCCTCATCCTCTCTTACCTTTCTTTCTTTTGGTGTTTCATTTTTGGGAATTGGCCCTTGAGTGTCGTCAGAGGAGGAGGACTCATTGCTGCCCTCATCGATATTATCAAATTCACTTCCATCGGTTTTCGCGGCGCCTTTGGGTTTCGTGGTGTCTTTGGGTTTCACTCTGTCCTCCGCCGCCTTCTCTTTAAAGAGCCCACGACCATTCGACGTCTCTCTATATGGTGCATCATGAAATCCAGTTTCGATCCCCTTCTTGATAGTTGTCCCATTGGTGTTGTTGTTGTTGTGCTGTGGGTTCGTTAGTCTCGTTTGTTGATTCTTCCCCCCTGGGGTTATTGGTATCTCGGTCACTTTGACTCCATCGGAAGTTGGTGTCTGTTCTTGTCCCTTCTTTCCCTCTGGGGTTATTGGTATCTCGATCACTTTGACTCCATCAGAAGTTGGTGTCTGCTCTTGTCCCTTCTTTCCCTCGTTCTTGGCCTCCAGCTCCAGTTTTTTCTCGTCCATGGCCTTCTGCTCAAGCTTTTTCCTTTTCTCTTCTTCTTCATCAACAACAACCGCCTTGGTCTCTTTCTCGTTTTTTCCACCGGTCCCAGTCCCAGTCCTAGTCCCAGAGTTTGACCCCTGGTCCTGTTTCGGGTAGTTGCGAACCCGCTTTCGCCTTTTTGTTTCAGTTTCTAATTCATCTCCAGTCAAGGTTTGAGAGAATCTGGATGGGTTGAGTCCGCGTTCGTCATGTATATACATCAGCTTTGTGATAGTGCCATAGGTTATCCAAACCCACTCTTCTTTACCCTGTGCATCCACACTTCTCACATGCACCAGACTGTCGTTCGATGGATCGTCCTTGTTAGGTATGTACAGAACATTCGAGCACATCGCCATGTCGTCCTCACCACGAGCAATCACAAAGAGAGGCGTATCCCCTGTATATCCCATGGACCCTTGGTATCTGACGTTAGAGGGACGACTAAAATAATTCTTGGGATAGTCAGTGACGGATGACTGAATGAAGGAGAAACACTTCTCCGTTGTACCCACCCGCATGACATAAGACATTGTCATCTCGGGAGGAGGCATGGCCACCCTGTTCTTGGGATCTCCTCCGCCACTGCCACCGCTGCCATTGGTCCCAACAAGCAACGATGGTGTAGTGTCATGAGGGACTGGTTTGAAAACATGCCTAGCACACATTTCGTCCGTTTTGAATCGAACCTCGTCGAAGGCAACTTTGAGGGTTCTATGCCAAGGAGCGGTGTCAAATCTCTCCAGGAACAATGCCATGACTACGTTTCGTTTTGTTATTTCGCGTTCTACTATCTTAAGTTCCATGCTGTCTATCACAGCTTGTGTTAGGCCTTGAAGATATTTGATGCGATTCACAAAGCTCTTGAAGTTCTTGAAGTCTTCGTCTTCGTCTTCTTGGTTGTGGCGACGGCGGCTTTCAATATTTGACCTCATGACGGTAGCACGATGAAGTTCTACGGTCACGGTCTTCAAGTTACTCTCGTCATCACCACCTCGAAGCAAGAGGTAAGCCTGTTTTTGTTGCAGAAATTTGACCAGGTCGTTTAGACTAACGAGCATGTCTTCCTGTTTTTCAATGATGGTATCCAACGTCACGTTTGGATCTTTGAGTAATCTGTACAAGGTTTGGTCTACATGTGATGTGGTAATGGTCCCGTCATAAAGGACAGGCGAAGTGGAGTTTGTTGTCGTTGTCGTTGTTGTTTGAAAGGGCGATTCAGAGTCGGTGAGGATAGCATCTATGATTCCATCTAACGTATGAAGTTCTTCATTGATGGTTTTGCGTACAGTGTCATTGATGGTCAGTTTTTTCGTGGATGCCGAGAGGGCATATTTTGACTTCGACAAGGATGTGAGGGATGTCCCTATGCGTTTGACCAGTGCTCCCAGCTCCCGGCCCTTCAATACCTCCGCGATGATTTTCTTGCGAAGCTTCCATTTTTTGACTTTGTCATTGTCATTGTCATTGTCATTGTCATCACCACCCTTTGGTCCTGGAGAAGGTTGAATGAGAATGCTGTAAAAATTGGCAATGCCACGATAATAAGCCTCGTCTTCGGGTGGGATCTTTCCTTCGAGCCAGGTGGTAAACATGATCTCTGTTATGGGTTTCGTCAACCTGAGGAAGTCGTCGGAGAGTTCGGTTAGCCGAACGAACCTTGCATCGTTCTCAGGGGCATTCAGGTCAGCGACAATTTGTTGGGAGACATCAAGAAGATTTTTCAGACCCAACTTTAGTGTCTTGTGCAGGGTGACCCACTTGTTGTAAGCATCAAGCCTCACCTTCACCTCGGCGTTCACCTTGCTCCGGTCAGCGTTCCTGCTGGCGGTGAGTCTCTTCAGGAGATGCTTGGTGGTTTCTGGGACTCCTTCATCCAGGTAATCATCAGGACTGAGTATGGAAAGGTCATATTTGTGCAGGAGAAGGTCCGAGGCATCACCTGTGGGGACATGTTCAAAGCGAGTGGATGCAAGTGAGCGAAGGCGCACCAGTGGATAGACTGAAATATCTTCCTTGATATAAGTGTCAACGATGCTCATCATATCCGTCCACACCCACAGATTGTGCATGACTTTCTCGACCTCAAGGCCCAAACTGCGACTCTCAGCATAAACCGTGTTACTCACTTTTCGATGGGCGTCGACATATTCACTCATCATCAGTTTTGGATCCACGGGAAAGACAAAGACTTTGTTGACTGCGGTATTCAACAGCGGTTGTTGTTGTTGGGGAATCTCTTGTGAGAACCTGTCACCTAAACGCGCAATATAGTCCTTCGGATACTCGACACGAGGGTGTGAATCTCCTCCCAGAGTTTTTATTTCAATCATTTGGGGGTCGGGCTTGACGAATTGAGCCTGAATACCAGCAAGTGGGGCGGGCGTCGTGACCAAGAGACCTCCCGCTGTGGTGATGGCATTCCATATTTTACCGCGCTGAAGGGGGGTGGTCACCAAAAACAGAAAGGTGCTCCCGTTGGAGCGGTCCTTTTGAGTGACTCCCAATATTTTGCGCCCATTCGACATGGCAGCGAGGATGGTCTGCTCAAAGAGACCACCACAGATGTCCGAGATAATCATGCCCACGTTGTCCTCACCGCGATTTTTCTGATAATCCTTCACACGCTTACTCAAGTACTTGTTGTAGTCAACTTCTGAGATCTCTTGAGATGCGTTCTCATAAGGGAAAAGGTTCTTCATGAGGCTCTCCAACCCAACTATTCCAATATGATTAGTGATCGTGAATGCCGTGGACGTCTTTGAATTGGAATCGGGATTACGCATCTCTTTAGTTTTCTCACTGATCGGCCAACTTCCAAGTCCAATCCCTTCGCATGTCTTCACCTCGTCCCAGCTGAGCTTGGTGTTGTCGAACAGTTTGAACAGTGTCATTTGGGAGCCACCACCATCGTCATTTTCAAGATCTGTGAGATTGTACGTTGATTTGTAAAAACTCGCTTGTCTCTTGGCGTCAAACACCTCAAGAGACGCCATGACACGATTGTACAAGGCCTGGGTGGTGTAAAAAGTGTTGAAGATGGACACGTCAAAATTGAACAGGTAAGGGTTGGAGTAAATAAACTGCTCGTAAGTTATCCCGTTCAAGACCTCAGTATTTTTGGCAAACCCAAGGCCTCTCATGTACAGCTGCACGATGTCAACGAGCTCATCATACATCTGGCGAGTGTTGGTAAACTCCTCAAGACTTAGAGGCAGCAGCCCATTGTCGCCCTCGCCCTTAGCATCAACATCAACAGGGACGCTGATCCCCTTGAAGATCGTCCAGTCCTCAAAATGGGCCCTCTGGTCTGCATATCTCTTGGTCCAGCGTTCGAGGCGAGGTTGCAGCACATCCAAGACAAATCCACCCCAGGAATGGGGCACACTGAACCTGCCCATAACCACAGATGATGATGGCATGTTGTCTTTAAATAAGATGTCCAGACGCTGCGCCTCAGAATCTCTAATGTGAGACCGCAACTGGGCCACAGACTCCTTTTCGTGTGACAGTGAATTGAAATCAGAGCCACCGCGTCCCTGTTTTTCAATCCTGTCGACGGTTCTAGTTGCCACAACCAGTTTCTCCTGCAACACCAGGATGTTCAGGCCCACCTCTTTGACAATCGCATCGCTGTTCAGGGACAGGTAGACCATCAATTGACGCGAGTCAATTTTCTTATCAACCAGGTTCTTGTCGACATTAAAATATGGATTTTCCAGCTGGTAAGTATTAGTCCACGATTTCATGGTCTCTTTGGTGGCACCGGGGGCCTTGCCAGAGACATAATCCGCACCATAAACCGCTCCCCAGATCCCTAAAACAACACCACGCTTAATTAACTGTTGTCCAGTAGTCCAGATGTAGTGTCCAATATCCCTGGGTTTGGTGAGCAACTCACTGATCGTGCTCGCCTTCATGCCACTGTCGTAATGATCGTTGGGTGATTTGTTGGGGAGCAATTCGAAGGTCGAATCTCCAGATGACTGCTGAACGGTGTATACAACATTCAGATCTCCGTGCGGGATAGTGCACACTGTATATTTTTTCTTATTTTCCACACGATCTTCACAAAAATCAGTCATGTCATTTCGAACATCACCCCCTGTCTCACTCTTTGACTTAAACCCGGCAAGGCTCTTGGCAGTATCCAACTCGGCTTGGTTGAAGTACATACTCATTCTTGGTTTATTCTGGTGCTCAGAGTCCAATTGTAATGAAGGTTTGCCTGTGTTCACTTCTTGAATCATATCGGTATTCAGATGTCGGTCGATGATTGCCTGTGACATGGAATCGAGCTCGCCTGGCTGGGGAAGTCTGTAGGACATGATTTGATCACCAATCGCCGTGAATGCCACTTGGGCCCTAGAGGCACCCTGATTGAAAGTGCGTTGGTTAAGGTTAGTGTTCGTGTTTCCTTCACCACCATTTCCACCCACAAACATGAACCTCTCATCCTCATCATCGAGAATTTCTGTCACATAAGCAGCAGCGGCAGCACCTCCCTTTGATGATGGTGATGATGATGTCTCAAGATGAAGTGCCTCTTTGACCCGCCTCTCTTGAATGAATCGCTTGAATTTGTCATAATCAACACCCATATTTTGGGCATGCTGTCTGGCCTTCAGTTCATCCAGAATCCCAACAGCCCTGGCGATGGCTTCATTCGCCTCCTCCAGCAAAGTGTAGAAGGCCTCCCTGGACATCGTAGGTGTCTTTTTCTGTAGCAGCGCATCACGACCCTGACAGATTCCATCCGACAGAGCCGCCAGAATGTCGTTCGTCTCACGCAACGTGAACATCATGTTCAGATTTGACTTTTGCATCTCCAGTGACACAAAGGTGTCAGGGTCAAGCAAAGGTAACCACTTTTGAATGGTCAAGGCAAAGACGTACAGTGGATCATCCTTGACATCATCATCATCATCATCACGAAGAAATTTGAGAAGCGCAACCTGTCCTCTTGCTTCATGATCTATAAAATGTTGCTTCATCTCTGAGGGGACGTTGATTTTCACCTGGCTGCCACCATCAAGGTAAGTGATCAGCCCGCCAGCTGTTGGATCCTCTCCAGTGAGGTAAGATACCGCCTCTTTGCCAAAGAGATCCTGCAACTCTTTCAGTCCCTGCTGGAATCTCTGGACATAGATAAGGTTGGCCTTGGAGGTGGGTCTGATCAGTTTTATGGTCTCATCAAGCCCTGATGAGGATGAGGGTGAGGACGTTGATGTCAAACCAGCTAGAGCCAAAGAGATCAACTCTTCGCGATTGGATGAGGATGGTGTTGCTGCTGTCACAACCACCTTCTTCTTTTTGCCCAAAGACTTTGCTGGCCCTGGCATTGCACACCTTTTTTTCTTAGGACAAGAGTGGGATGGGTGGAAATACTTTTTTTTGGAAAAAAAATAACAGAGACGAGAAGGAAGGGAGTGTATGTATGTATGTTTTTTTTCTGAAGTAAGAAAAAAAATGATGGTAGAAAGATGACAAAAACACAAAAAAAAATTTTTTTTCTTTCTTCTTGATTTCTATTTCTTTGGGGGTGACGATCCTTCTTTATGAACATGCAGGGAGAGATGGGAGTGGAGAGATGGGAGTGTGTGAAGAGTAGAACAACCGTTTTTTGTTTTTTTTTCAATTTTTTCTTCTTCTTCATGCTGAACGTTAATTGGAGGGCAAGGACTTCTTCAGGCAGGACTCGAGGCCAATCTCGTTGAGTAGACAGGCCACGGGAAACAAGAGATTTGGTTTGGTCACGCGGTAGTCTTTGGTTAGTCGGGTTTGAGGAATGCCCACCTCGTTCCAAATGAATTGATTTCTAAGGAGTCGATCTGTGACATCCTTGGATATCCCCGCTTTGCTTGGTGTGGAGGCCCTGAGCCTCAGGGAATGACGATTGATGGCCTGGTTTCTCTGAGAGGAGACACCCATTCCACTTATCTCTGTGAACCGGTCCTCATCATTTCTCGAGGGACACCTTTTTTTCAGATGGTCATAGGTGAACTGGATAAGACCCCAGCGTAGTAAGGAGAGCATCACGACAGTGCGGGAGTCTCCTTTCAGGTCGAGTGCCGTCTTCGTCGTGGGGACACAACCACGGGAGGTGGATTCAAAGGTCTGATTTTTGAGACAAATTGCCTTGATGTGCTCATTCAACGAGGGGTTGCACAGTAGCTTGGTCTCCTTGGGGATGGGGCATCGATCCGAGTCAACAAACACCATCATGGCCAAGTCACAAGTAACCCTCCAGGATTCTGTGTCGTCAATGCTGACGTCGGCCTGTTCACTCAAATCGCTGTGCATAATGGGTGGTTCCAGAAAGGTCTTGAGGAGAAGGTCGCGGGCACCAGCAGCCACCTTATCGCTTTCGTGATCTGCCCCTTCTGCCATATCTTTGGCAATCACCTCTGTGGCCGTGTGATCACACCCCAACAGAAAATAATCGCAGAAACCCTGAATGGCCATCTCGATGAATTTCTGGAGGTACTTGGTGTGAACGGTATCATGGGTGTTGGCGAGGTGGTCGCATCCCAACTCGCCCAGTGTTCTTAATGCTCCTTTGATCTCCGTCCGTAGGGTGCGCTTCATCCACTCTTTGAAGTCGTCATGGGTGTACGACATGATCGCTTCTTCATCATCATCGTGCGAGGAGGAGTAAAACTCTTCGGTTTCCAGTCGCCTCGCTCTCTGTTCCTCCTCTTGTTGTTTCCTGAATGCGTTCACTTTTCTCGTTCTTTCCTGCAGTTCCGCTCTTTTCTTCATGTCTTCCGCTGAATAACCGGGTGTCTTGGATTTGGAAGCCCGTGACGACGATGGTTTGTTGTGCGAGGCACCCTTTTGTAGTGTCTCTCTTTCATCAACTGAAAGAGAAGTAGGAGGTAGCGAGGGCGGTGAGTGAGGTTCTTCTTCAGGGTGGTGGTGATGGCATTGTGGAGGAGGAGAAGTGGATGAGTTGCTGTTGCTGTTGCTGTTATTGACGGAAGGGCGAGACTTCTTTGCGAGTGGTTCAGCATCATGTTCTTGAGTGGAAGGGGTCTGTCCAGAGAGGACTGATCTTTTTTTGTTGATGACAGAAGTGGAAGGTGGAGGTGGTGAAGTAGACGGCGACGAGAGAAGGTTCTCCGCTCCAGTGGCCGCCAAGGAGGTAGAAGAAAAGGCAAAGTTGGTGACAATGGACGCCGCGGCGATAATGGAAGGGAATCCTTGAGTCTCCATGGACCTCCCAATCACATCTTCATGTAGTTCCACGGGGAGGACTTTGTTGAGCTGGCTGAGGAAGAACATGAAATTCTCTTCGCCCTTTTCTTGACCGTACATTTCCAACATGTACCCGCGTCGAGTGTCCAAGAACGGGTGATGATGACGCTGAGCGGAGAGCACTGAACAAAGGGTAACATTTTTTTAAATGCATTGTGCATGAGTTAGCCTTTCTTTTTTTGTGAAAGACAAAGAGAGAAAAAAATTTTTTTCTTTGGTTGCAAGAAATGAATGGATGACGAAATTTTGCATACTTTGGAGGAGTTTTTTTTTGCAATTTTTTTGTTGGTGATCCAAAGGAAGGAAGGAGGAAAAAGCGTCCACTCACTGTTTGCGATTTTTTTTCTGCTGTCAAAAAAAATCCAAGAAGGAGAGAGAACAAAAAAAGATGATGAAGAAAAAAAAGTGTGCAAGTAGGATGACCATGGATCACATTGAGCAAGGGGGAGAAGGTCTTGAGCCATAGTCAGACCAAGTTTATATACCAGGTTGGATCTTCACCACCTTTACATTTTACAAAATGTATGAGGTCCTCATATAGTCAAAAAAGAGTACAAGGTGATGGAGGTCCAACATGATATATAACCTTGGTCTGAATATGACTCGAGACCTTCTGTGGTATGAAGCAGTCATTCTTTTTGGTTTTTTTGTCACGAAAAAAAGCTTGATCCACATCTCCCTCCTTCATTACTTCAACGCCGTTACTTCTACTATTACCTCAAACTCTACCACAATGACCACGATGGGGACGAATGATGCTGTGGATGTGGATGATCAAGAAACGCAACGGATGACTCCTGAATTCAATTATGAGTTTCTTTCTCCTGCCAGCAATTACATCTACCCGTCCTCCGAGGGTCTCGTGGGTGATCATTTTCCTGATCATGACAATTTCTCTGTAAACAGTTACGGGAACCCCGGGATCTGTATTCAGGGGATGGATGGAGTTACCTCCACCTCCGATTTTATGCCCCTCAAGCCTCAAGGTTTCCTTCTTCAATTTAATGAAGGTGTGCCTGCTTCTTCCTCTTCCTCTGGTGATGGTGGTGGCGGTGGCGCTCCTACTGCTGTTGTTGTTGAAAGTGAGATTGAGGAAGGCCAGTTAGTTGAAGAGGAGGGGGAAGCCATGGATGTGATTGTTCAAGAGGTGATGATGCCACCGTCACCGTCATCATCATCTACTTCCGTGGTGACCATTTCTGCCCATCATCTTCAACCTCAGATGACACCACCTCCCCATCCTTCATCTCCCTCTTTCATCATGTCTACATCGCAACAACAACGCATACCTGTCCGTGGCGGCAGTCGTCTTTCATCAGCTGTTGCTGCTACTGCCACGACTTCTTCCTCCTCCTCCATCATTGCCACCGACACCGTCACTCCCGTGATGCATGTAACCCTGGCCAAGATTTTTGACGACCACTATTCAACCAGGCTGAACAAAATGGGTCCCTTCACCATCGAAGAAGCCCAGTTTGTCCAGACCTTCTTTCAGAGTGACGCAGAGACTGCCATGTCCTTCCTCGCCTTCAAGTTGGACGAACTTCGCACCCACACCCTGATGCACACTAACCCCAAGTCCCTGTATCTCCAATGCCTGGAGTCTGAACACCTTGATAAACAAGACGCCCAACTGCTGCGCTACTTTCTCCTTTTCTGGGATCTCACTCACACCTACATGACCGGGGAAGTTATCATCAAGAGCGTCGTCAGCTTCCTGCGCGGTGGTCCTCAACAACAACAAAAACAAATCATGACCGAGTCTCTTTGTCTCATCGCCCGTGCCCTTTGTGCCTCCCAGGAGTTCACCATGAGACAGATGACCCTCTTGTCGTTCATCACGGATCTGGCAGTACCCAAAGAGGCCAGCGACAACTTTGACTCTGTCATGAAGTTCAAGTCCGATCTCTTGATCTACAATGCCAGCGCCTACACCACTGAAGGGAAACTGGAGGTGGATATCATGCCCTTGGAGGATACCACAGGCAGGCTCTCTTTCATGATGAACCCCTCCTTTGATTTGCTGACGGACAAGGAGTCCTTCATGAATCTCTTCAACCACCTCAAAACCATGAACGTTGCGCCCCAGGGTCTCTTCTCTCTCTTTGTTCCCAGACGACTCCATACTGGTCAGTGAATATATGCACACACACCCCCTTGTCTTCATTCTACTTGCTGCTGCTGATGCTGTTACAACTACGTTCTGTTTTCTCACTGTTTTTGGTTTGTTTTTTTTGTCGCTTGTTATCCTCGAAGAAAGAAAAACAAAGGTTTTCAACAACAAGTTACCATCTCCTTCAGTCCACCACCACCCCCAGAAAAAATAATAATAATAATAATAAAGGCAGACAATGGCAACCACAAGCGAGAAAGCACCACCCTTGTGGTCCAGTTATGGTGACTTCTTGAACATGGACTTATCCTTTGAGGCAGAGCTGGTGATCAAGAAGACCTTCAAGACCCTGAGCAACATGCTGATTCAGTTCCAAAAATCATTCATCATCATCTATGGTTCATTGCTCTCGGGTGTGTTGCTGGCCCAGTATGGCGTGGGTGTATTGATCTTGACCATTGGGGTGATGATTGTCATCACGATCGGTGCCAATATCTACCTGACCATCAAACTCAGGACGGTTCAACTCAACAAACTGTTTTTACCCTTCATGAATTTGATGACCCTGGTCTCCAACACGTTGGTCACCTTACTGGTCACTGTGCTGGCCAATGCCTCCCTCTCCGTGGGTATACCCGAAGAGTTTGATATCACCCACATTGTGGCCATGATGATTGAGGGTTTCCTCTTGGTGGCCATCGAAACTGCCTTCACCGCCCTCTCTGCCATGGACAGCAACAGCAACAGCAACCACGTCAAAAGGAACGACTCTGTCCTCTTGAGGCAAACATCCACCCGATTCATCAGTCAGGCCTTTCTTCAGGCAGAGAGATCCTTTGGTTTTATTTATGGGGCTGCCGTGGCCAACTTGCTCATGTCTTTTTATGGCTTCATCCCCATGATCCTCTGCTCCTTAATCTTTGTGACCGTGCTCTTCATGGGCAGCATCCTGATCACAAGAAGGTCCAGATTGGTTCGTTCTTCCCTCACCTTGGCCAGCACCCCTTACACTTCCGCCATTCGATTGATGAGCAACTATCTCACCTTACTGTTAAGCACCATGTTGACCGTCACTGCAACCCTTATCATCACCTCTTCCTTGAATGCTGGACTCGATGAGGATGGAGATATTACTCACGTCCTGGCCGTGCTGGGGTTAGGATTCCTCCTGGCTGCTCCTGAGACATTCTGCACCTTCGCCTTGACCCAATATGAGGAACGCACCTCTCAGGGTACCTTGTCGTACGAGGCGTTCAAATTGGGAAGTCTATCTCTGGCCCAATTTGAGCGTTCCTTCATCATCATCTATGGAGTGGCCCTCTCCAATTTCTTGACCAGTCAGTTTGGTCTGACTGATGTCTTGCTTATTATTTTTATCTGCAACACCGCGTTGCTGTTGGCCGTCATTGCCTGTAGTGTGAGATCAGACAAAGACCCTGGTTCCTCCGTTCGACTCACCGGGTTGGGGGTCTTCATCAGTTACCTGGGTCTGCTGCTTTTCACCACCACCACCATTATTTCCACCTTGTTCATCAATTCCATCTTTGTCTCGGGCATCACCGAGGAGGATGACTTGACCCACATTGTCATCATCATGACCGAGGCCTTTCTCATCATTGTGGCAGAGACAGCCTGCACAGGCATGACGGACTTGGTTCCTGAAGTTCCCACCACGCCACCACCACCAAAACGGAGACAACAACAACAACAACAATGATCATGAGTGTCTCTGTTTTTGTCAGATACAAGTGAAAAAACCAAAAAAGAAAGAAAGAAAGAAAGATTGTTTTTTTTGCGTGTGCTTCGTTCCTTCCCACCAGCATTATTATTTTTTCGCTCTCAAAAAAAATGACAACCGAATCATGGAAGGTTAACTTGAAGAAAGAGTTGGCGTGGTTCAGCAGTGTGGACTTTGATCCTGACACGCTGTGCAGAATGCTTGAATTCAAGGTGGACTCTGAGTTCACATTGTCCGCATCATCATCGTCGTCACCATCATCTAAATTGGAGTTTCGTGATGCTTTGAAGTTGAGGTCTTGCCTGGTGGCGGTGAATGGATGTCAATCACCAGATTGTACCTCCCTGGTGGATTGGTTAATGGAATTGGAGGGGAATTTGGATCCCCAAGTCTGGTCTATTGTGGGTACCTTGGGGTTCCACTCTAAATCATTGCCACCAGGTCTGCAATACTTGCGTCACAAAAAGGAGGACATCATGAACACTCCCCTGTTCCCTGGTGGGGGTTACTTTCTCGAACACAACACCGAACCTCTGATCCCTCGAATGGAGGAAGACAAAGAGACAGAGACAGAACACAGAGAGTTTGTATCATCATCATCATCATCATGGCACGACTGGAGATTGGTGCAAACAGCCAATTCGGACGGGGCAGGGGGTGTGAATGTATCGCTCTCTTTTTTGTCTGCCTCTAGAGAGACCCTTTATCGTTTCCTTAAGAATTATGTGGAGGGGACCCTGAGACACCTCTGGCTTCGGGCAGGTGTCTTTTCGACTACCTCACTGACGCCCAAATTTTCACCTCATGACACACCACTCGAGACCAGCAGACTATTCAAGCCTCATCGCGACAACTCCCAAAACTTGATCTCGCTCGTTGGCTCTGTCATTTATTCCATGGCCTCTCAAGAACGTCGAGTTCGAGAAGTGAATCGACACCTTCAAACAACACCAACCACAAACCATGGTGATACCTTCGTGACAACAACTTCCTCTTCCACTGGAGTGGTTCTTGACATTGAGGACATTGAGGATCTTATCATCAACCTTCCCCTCTGTGCCTCCAACCTGGTCAGGACGATTGAGGCGAGGGGGGATCATGCCAAAGACAGAGAACGACTCTTCCTCTCTGGCCTCCTTGCTGGAAGGGTGACCCGCCAAACAGTCATTGACTTGGGGACTCACTTGGACCTGGATGGCAAAGGAATCACAGAGGACAATTTCAGGGCCCGACAGGAGTCAAGTCGAGGATTTATCACTTGCAAGTCCGTGGGCGAAGAGGGGTTCTGTCCATACAATAATCGTGGTCATGGTCAAAATGTGAACCTGGTTGGACAAGGTCTCTGCCAGAAACAGATGACCACCTTTGACAATGGTCTCTCAGTTTCCAGCACCCCTTCACCCATTCGCCTGCTAGGAATGAGGAAGATGATGGCCAACATGAACATCAACGGTGATGGCGAAGACCATCAACATCAACAAAACAAACCATCTTGGGATTTGCATTTACTTTTGCCTCAAGAATAATGATACTAATAATGATGATGATGATGAAAAGAAAAAAACAGAACACACACCAAAAAAAATGAAGACAAAGAAAGAAGATGAAAAATGAGCGAAAGACACTTTTGTTTTTTTGGACCTTATTTTATTTTATTTTTTTTCCCTATACATCCCTATTTTTTGAAAAAAAAGAAGCGCATCCCAAGTCGACATGAATGGGAGAGGATCATTTGCAACTCCATGCACGAAAAACTACATAGCCCTTGAAATTGAAAGAGAGAAAAACCAGAGTCGGTGCTTGAAAGCTTCACGGCCAAGTCTATATAAGATGACAACGACGACGACGGACAAACCAAAATTGACCACCACCTCAAAAAACCTATGAAAAACTTATGCGAGATGGACCAACGTCTTTGCCACTGTTGTCCTCTAGTGTAAAGACTACTGCGACCACGATCACGATCACGACCATTGTCAGTGTCCTCTCTGTCACTCTGTCCGATTCTTCCAAATCGCAAAGAAGAGAGAGATTCACCCATGGAACTGCAGATGATCCTCTCCCATCAGGTCGACAGGTGCCAGCCAGAGAGACATCGTTCATATTCAATCTATCCGATGAACACCATCACCAGCACGATGAACAAAAAAAACAACCTACTCGCCATCCGACTGCAACGACATCATTGCATCAAAAATAGTTTGAATAAGAAAAAAAAAGAGATCCATGACAAAGAAGAAGGAGGGTTGACAAGAAAAAAAAGTTGATGTTAATGAACAAAAAAACAACATCCTTCTTCGTGTCTCCTCCTTCTTCTATTTATCATCCTACAGCAGCGGTACCTTCCAAAAAACTTGCAAACCTCATCGTCATCCTTATCATTCCAAATGTCTGCAACGATCATGAGCTCTAACATGGCCACCTTGACCTTCATAGAAGGGATCATCCCTGGTCCAGATGGACCTACCATGAACACCAAGGTGGATATCAACAGAGACGGGAAGATGAATGTCAAAAGAAAGATACACCATACTGATGCGGACTACATTGAAGCCAAGGGTCAACTGAACGCCTCTGAGATCAGACTATTGACTGTGGAACTGAGAAGATTGTTTGCCTTACCCTGCTCTCCCACGCCAGGCTCGGATGACATTTATCACTGCGACACAGCCATCAAGGTGACCCTGACAGATGGGACTGTCTGGAGCAACTATCAAGAAGGGGCACGACCCCATGACCCTTCCAGAATCAGACCTTCCGACTCACAGGTCGATGAGTTCTCGAGCATCATGGTGGCCATCAAACAACTCGTCAAGAAGGTGCCCCTTATTCGATGAACACATGCACACACAAAAACAAATTGTCTTTTTTTTATTTTATTTTATTTTTTAAATGGTCTGTCCACAAGAGAAAGAAAGAAAGAAAAAAAAAGAATCAGTTTGGACCCATTTCATGGTATAATTGCATCAGAGCGTGGTAGTTTGAGTCCTTGTCTGCGGCGGTGGTGGTGATGATGATATTCTGGCAGACATGTCTGAGAATGTGTTGGGCACCCTCTGGCCAGTCCTGATAGACACAGTCTCGAAGAAAGTCGCAAAGCTGACCAATGTTGCTCATCAAACTGTTGATCACGTTGGGGTCCAACAGTAGTTGTTGGCACAAAATCATGTTCTTTTGTGGCAGGATGAGTTGTCTGAAGACAGTCAACCAGTCGAAGACGGATTGGAGGTAAGTGGACACCTCAGGGTGTTTCTCACTTGCCAGCAGCAAGGTCTTCAAACCCCAGTGAGTGTAGAGAGATGGAGTGGTCGTGATGGGAACAATGACCTGAGGAGTAGTGGTGGCGACCTTCTTTGTTGGACCTCTTGGATCTGAATCTGCCAGAGGTGGTGGTGGTGGCGGCAGTTGTCGAGACTTCAAAGATTTTTTGTAGTGGTGAGTGCGAACTTTGGACGACGATGAGGAAGATCGTGGTTTCCTGTGCTTGTTGATGAACGTGTCGAGTGTTCCCTGATCCGGCTCTTTTTTGGTCATGAAGGGTGTGATCAACTTGGCCATCTTGATCGGTGGTAGTGGAGTAGGTGTCGTGATTGCTGTCTTTGGAACACCTGGTTCAGACTTCAATGATGGTGATGAAGGTGAATGAGACATGATGTGGTTTTCTTCTTTATTATTATTTTTATTGACTCAAAACAAAAAAAAGGAAGGAGGAGGTAAGAAAGAGACACAACAAAAAAACAAAAAATAAATAATAAATAAATAATAATGATCAGCGACAATGGCAGCGGGAGCAGAGAGAGGGTTCATTGTCGTCGTCATCACGCAAATTTGATGCCGGCGGACATGTACTTCGCGTAGAGGCGATAATAGATAACGGACACGACGAAAACGAAAAAGAAGTCTACAGTCCAGATGATGTTGGTGCCTTGGACTGCATGATAGAAGACAGTGGTATCATAATCTGCTGTCGGCATCCCCGCGCGGGAGAGGATGCTAATAATAATGTGAGGGACCCAAGCACAGGTGTTCATGAGATAGATCCCCAGTGAGACCTTTTTGAGTGTTGCAGCGATCACGGTGAGAGCCGTCAACATGAAGGTGAGGCATGCCGCCAGGATGACCAAGATTTGAAAGGAGGTGATCTGAATCTCAGCGGTGTCGGACAGAGATTGAGGTCCGAGATGAGGATGATCCATCAACAACTTGACTGCCACGAACCCAAAATATGCCATGAGACCTGTCTTGCAGTAGAGGTATAGTCGAATCCAGATCTCCAACTGACTGGCAATCAAATTTTCAACACGCTGACGCTCCGCCGACCAAAACTCTTGATAAGCATCACAATCACCACAGGATTCCACGAGGATGACCAGGTTGCGCTGGCTGGGAATGCTGCAGATCTCATGTTCGCCTGATTTGCATTGATAGACCACACACGAAGGAGGAGGAGGAGAACGAGTGGCCTGGACGCTCCAATAGCATTCACCTTCCCTTCCCTTGTCCTCCATCGCCACCGCCACCTCAGCTGGAAGAGGAGCCTTGAGGTCATTGGAGATGTCAGTCATTTTTTATTTCTTTTCTTTTTTGTTGTTGCTGCTGCTGCGAAAAAAAAGAGTTGAAGAGAGAGAGGAAAAAGAAGAAGAAGGAGGTACACTGTTTTCCCAAAAAAATAACAACAAAAAAAATTCAACTCTTTGATAAATAGCCAGGGGAGGAGTTAGGAAGATTTCATGCATCATTTTTTTTCTCATCGCTATTCTTCCTTCTCCTCCTTCCTTGAGCATCCTTTTTTTCTTTCTTTCTTTCTCTCAACAAGCAAGCAAGCCAACCCAACACCAACATGCTCGAAGTATCCTTTGTGATGTTCAAACAGGACGCAGTGAAGCGTGGACTGGTGGGCGAACTGACCAGTCGTCTTGAGAGGAAAGGGCTTAGGATGTTGGCTACGCGCATCTTGATCCCCACCAAAGCCCAGATGGCGCTCCACTATGGGGAACACGCAGACAAACCATTCTATACTGAATTGGTGAGCTGGTCTCTTCAGGGTCCCTCTCAGATCATGGTCTGGTGCGGCCCAGAGGCTGTCAAGCTGATCAGGGGACTCATGGGCCAGAACTTGCACGACGGTCCGGGTACCATCCGTGGAGACTATGCCACCACCATTCGTCAGAATGTGATGCACGCCTCCTCTTCCCTGCCAGATGCTCTCAGGGAGATCAACCTCTGGTGGACAGAGTTGGATATCTGGCAACTGAAACCTCAGATGTTCACACCATCTTACAGCATTGGACAAGCTGACATGTCTCCCGTGACCCATCTCCAATGGGACCTGACTACGCGTCTCTCTATCCCCGTGTTCGTGGGTCCTGGTGGGTCAGGCAAGTCAACCATCGTCAAACAGCTCACCGAATATAACCCAGAGTTTGTCGCCTGTATCTCCACCACCACCCGCTTACCCCGTGAAGGGGAGATGGATCACCAGCACTATCATTTCGTTAGTTCCCAAGGTATCTTCATAGATAATAGGGTGCAAGAGGGAGACTTCCTTGAGTGTGCCAAGTACGGAGATTCATGGTATGGTACCACCTACTCCGAGCTCGAGAGAATCAGGGCCAAAGGGAAGACACCCGTCTTGATTGTGGACACCCAAGGGCATCAACAGTTGGTCAGGAATCGTGCGGCCAACCTTCTGTTCAAATTCTACTACATCTTCGTCCGCCCCACAGGGGACAATGAGACTGTGTGCAAGATTCTGCACGATCGAATGAGTCAGAGGGGTGACATTGTCGAACAGGTCCTCAAGAGGGAGGCCCAGGTGGACCGAGAGCTCGCTTACTACAATGACAACTGCGAGAAGTTCGACAAGCTCCTCTACAACGACTTTGAAAGGATTCCAGAGCATGCCACCGGCCTTGGGAAAGTCATCTCCGACATCCTGTCCGTCCTGACTTGAAGAAAGAATGAGATCGAAAAAAAAGAGAAGTCTCCATCCTTTTTTTTGCATGTGTGCATGTTGTTTTTTTCTCTTGTGGCCATCAAAAAGAAGAAAGAAATATACACATACTCTCTCTCTTCCTCCTTCTCCTTCTCCTTCTCATTCAAAAAAAAGATTTTTCTTTCTTTCTTTGTGAAGGTGGTTCTTGAGAAAAAAAATGTATCTTGCGATCATTGGTACGCTGGCCAGTGGCACCTGTGGAGTGGCGAGATATCTGGAAACAAATTGCGAGGGGCGTGTCTTGATCCTCAAGTCGGGTGGTACATTGGACAATGAGGACCTCTCACCCACTCGTCTGGAAAACGCCAACCTCTTCATTGATGTCATCAAGGGTGTCTCGAAAAGGAGGGTCAGTTCAGAGACGTCGACGACGGCGGTGGATCCAAAGACTTTGGATGTCATGACCATGTATGATGCCACCGAGAGCTGGGAACGACTCAAGTCTCCTGCTGATCAGACGTCTCACTGGACTACTCACGAGTTCCCTGAGCTGATGGATCTGGTCACCAAAGAGTGGACCACCTTCACCATCATCCTGGGGGTGAGATCTCTCGAACAGTTGACCCAACTCAAGATCAGACCCTATGTGAAGGTGGTCTTCTTGGATGCGCCCTTTGATATCAGGAACCTCCGACTCCTGAAGCACTCCAACGAGATTGAGAAAAGCACCACCTTCCCTGATGAGAAGCGCTACAAATTTTTGGATGACATCTACCAGTGGGGTATCTATGACCCTGACTTCAGCAGTCTGAAGGAGTCCAATGGCAACAGCAACGGCAAGAGTCCCTCCAAATCTTTGATGATCGCACCCAAGACCCCAGAGAGTATCTATCCTGGGGTGAGAATCTTGGCCACCAAAGCAGACATCAATATTGTCACCTCCAGTTACGAAGAGTTCATGGCTACCGTGCAGACCATCTTGTTGCCCTTGGGAAAGCGCAAGCAGGCTCGTCCACCTTGGACTGAGTACTTTATGTGCAGCGCCCAGATGGCAGCCACTCGCTCCAACTGCATGAAGAGAGAGGTCGGGGCTGCAGTGGTCTCACCTGAGAACAGACTCATCTCTATTGGCTACAATGGAACACCCAGAAACGTGAAGAATTGTGACGAGGGTGGCTGCAAGAGATGCAATGAGGGTGTGGCCAGACAGGGGTCCTCCTTGTCAGAGTGCCTGTGTTTGCATGCAGAGGAGAATGCTATTGCGGATGCGGGGTATGCCAGAACCAAGGGTGCTACCATCTACACCACCACCTTCCCCTGCTTGACCTGCTTCAAGAGAATCATCAACGCAGGGATCATTACCGTGTGGTACCGCGAGGAGTATGGTACCTCTGAACAGTCCCAGGTGATCCGTGAACTGGCCACACAGGCCAACGTGACCATTCATCGTCACATCAACCCTAACTTTCAAGTCTTGTTCAACTATTGAAGAAAAAAAAGAAGAAGAACAAAAAAAATCCATCTCTCTTTCTCTTCAATTTTTTTTTGATTCTTGAAAGCATCCTCCTCTATTCCAACAAAAAATATATGAAAACATAAAAACTCGAACTTCTCATCCCACGCACTCATTGTTTTTTTGGGATTGTTTCGTTGTGATGGTTCGGTTCGTTGTTCGTCAAGTTCGGTTCGTTCGTTGTTCGTCAGGTTCGTTTTTTTCAAAAAAAATACTCAGAACCGAACGTTACGAACCCAAACCGTTTGTACGAACCGTTCTTCCAAAAAAAACAAAAAATACTGTCTTTTTACATCGTCATCCACTTGTTGTGGCGACACGCATTTTTTTGCATTAAAAAACCGCAGAAAATACTTGTTTTTTTGAAGGTCAACATAGTTTCCAGTTTTTTTCGCTGGCATTAAAAAGGATAGTTGGACACAAAAAAACCAAAGAATCAAGAAGAAAAAAATATTGTATTCACCCCTCCTTCCTCTCTCTCTTCTTACCTTTCCCCTCCATCAGTATAATCATGACCACAGTCAACCATCCCAGCGGTGACGTTCACCACTTCCATCAACAAGCTGTTGTTGATCTTACCGTAACCCCTGTAGAATCTATACTACCTCAATTACCGCCCAGATCCTCTGTGCAACTAGAACAACAACAACAGTCATCCACCACGGACACGATGGACACAACCCCATCCCCAAAACCAGCTCAAATGTCTCTAAGTGATCTGGTAACGGAGAAGAAGAAGAAGATGGCGATGGTCCGTCTAAGAGAAGATAGCCATGATACTTCTTCCTCTTCCTCTATGACCAACCGCAGTGATAGTAACAACAACAAGGAGGAAAGAGATGAAAATGAACAGACTGCGATACGCAAGACCAGGGAAGTTACCAACACAGATTGCAGTTCATCATCATCAACATCATCATCAGACGACGACTGTGATGGTGCCGAGTATGATGACGAGTATATGGCCAGTTACACTAGCGCTCCACCCCCCGCCAAAAGGAGAAGGATGTATGCAAATGATTTTTACAACCACAATAGAAACACCTCCACTGCGAAACAGCAACGGAAACAGAAATCACCTCCTTCAAAAAAAAGTAAAGGTGGTAGACCTCGAGGATCCAAGAATAAGCCCAAGCCCCAAATACCAACACCAACACCTTTGGCAGAATCCACTTCAACATCAGGAAGTTCCAGATTTGTGTCACCCATCGTCATTCCCGCAAGTCCTGTTACCACCACCACCACTGCGACCACCTCAACAACAGTGACAATTCCACCTGCTCAAACTGCACCACCTTTGTTGTCATCGTCATCGCCATCAACCCCACCCTCTGTTGCACGACCTCCCGTTCTCCAACCACCAAGGACCACAGTACCCACCAGAACGATTCCAACCAACAGTCCACCTGTTTTTCGAACGGTCCAGCAACAGAATTCAGCATCATCGACATCGACATCGACACCACCGACTCGACCAATGAGTTTGACGGAAATAATTGCTATCAGGGCCAGCGCCAAAGCCAAAGAAAATGCTATCGCCAACACGATCTCTGCTCTCCTGTGTCCCAATCCAGACTCCTACAAGGAACTGTACTCTCTGATAGAGTATGGAGTCACACTGGAGAAGAATTCCTTCCTCTCCGAGTTCGTCAACCTGCAAGAAAGGGAGGTCCAGATGAAACGAGCATCGGGTCTGCTGGTCTGGGACACGGTGGCAAAAGATGAGCGCAAACTTATCTTCCCTCCCTCCGCCACTCGTCCCCTCCTCCTGAGTTTTGTACATGGAGGGTTCATGTACACCGTCCAGAGTCAGTTGGAGATGCCATTTGTGGCCGGCATGTCACAACCAACTCCGCCTACAGATCTGGTTACCAGAACCCCACTGGGTGATCCTCCTCATCATCATTCATCCACCTTCCTCAATAACAACAACAGCAGTGGTGGTGGTGGTGCTGTCACAACCAAAGGGAACTTTGAGATAGTTCGCACTGCTGGTGGTACTGTCGTAACCAGAAAGAACTTTGAGATGATTCACACGACTCAAGCTCATGATTACTGCAAGCAACTTGCCACGGTACCCTTCTTTGGCACCAGGGTCAGAAAGGATGAGGCCTTTTTTCTGAGTCAGCCCAGACTCGCAAAGATTCCTGTCAATGTGTTGGAAGCCAATGGAATTGGTGCGGATGCTGATAGAACCCAGAGTAGGACCAGGGTCGTTTTATCCATTCTTGATCTTAAGCTTATGTCGTGGCGCTATGTGGCCTTTTTTGCGCCTGATCTATGCACTCAATTTATCAACGTCACCTTGGGGCCAGGTGATACATTATTGGCCTTGAGCAGTTCAGGTATCGTGACACAATTTACAAATGGTGGTGCCATAAATAATTATAGTATCACCCCACTGAAGAGGATCAAGGTGAATCTATCGTCCCTGTCATCACCATCTACGACAACGACACCAACAACAACACCAAAGTCCGAGTCCAGCCAGCGATTCATCATTTTCGCCTCTGATGGTAGTGGTGGTAGTGGTGGTAGTGGTGGGGGCGATGGCATAGGAGGCGAAAATGATGGCAATACCTCATCCTCCTCATCCTCCTCATCACCTCAAGAACGTCCAAAGCAGAAACAAAGATTTGGTATCATCAGCATCGAGGGGATTGAACTCTTCAGTTTTGATGAAGATGCTCCAACCAACACACCACCACCCGTTATCAGGGGTAAAACCATCAGGTTGATCAAGACCAAGATGAAGCTGAGTCATTTTTATGATCAAACCAGTTACGTGGGCTGTGGACATCATGTGTTTTTCCTCTCACCCCTCAATCGCACCTACCAAGTACTACTACGTCTTAACCTGGTCACAGGACAGTACTCCAAAGATTATATTCACGGTAAATCTCCCGTCGTGGCCATAGGACTCCCCCCACCCACACTTTCTTTGGTCATCACAACCACAACCGCATCGTCATCGGTCACACCAGATGACCACACACTCTACGTTCATTACACTACACCTCATTTCAAAACCATCGCGTCACCCTCACCATCATCGTCAACAGCATCATCATCCATACCCGAGTGGCATTATTCGCGTGCTATCTTGAAGTTGACACTCCCCGAATGCCTCTTCTCCTCATCCTCATCATCCATTACTACTGCAACAACTACTACAACAAGAGGCTTTGGTTCACTCGTCCTGCCTTCTGTGCCCAAGTCTAAAGAGGCCCTCATTCTGTCTCGACTTTTGACAGGCAGTCATCATGACATCTCTTTTGTCACCCCCAGCGGAGAGATTGTCAATGCGCACAGGGCCATCCTCAGCCAATATCCTTATTTTGACACTTTTTTGAATGGTCGCCTGAGCCCCACGCTGTCTTCATCTACCTCTGCACCGGGCGTCGTGAAGGTGAACAGTGAGGCGGAGCCCTTCAGGGCACTCATTCAATTCATTTACGGAGACTTCAACCCACTGGCACCCGAACACAAACCCTATCTGAAAGACCTCTACGAATTGGCCGATCTGTACATGATCTATGAACTGAAGACCATCCTGGCCACACATGCCATTCAACAAAATGATCATGTTCTCCTCATCGGTATCTATGAATCCCTCCTCCTGACCGACCACAAGAAGGGAGACCATGAGCTTATGGAACGAGTCGAGGAGGCCTTTGATTTGAACTCGGGTGTCATTGTGGAGATGAAAGAGTTTGAAGACTTTTGTGCCACACAGCCATCTTCTGTCACGGTCGCCCTCTTCAGACGTTTCAAGAAGGCAGCAGCATTGAATGTCAAACCCAATGCTCTCATTGACACCCCCATCATCACCAACGACCTTGATTTTTAGAGTGGAGAAAAAAAATAAAATGGAAATGGAAATGAAAATGAAAGAAAAAGATTGCTTTTTTTGTAAATCACTTTTATTTATTTATTTTTGAATGCGATTCCCCCCATCCCATTCCCTTGACCAGTCACTCCAACAACAACAAAAAGATCACTCTTCTTCTTCCTTCCTTTTTTTTCCAATCCACTTGGGGGACAAAAAAATGCCAGAGTGCATCGCGCTGACAGCTATGGCTCATGGATTGTGCAGGGACAAGAACGCCGCCGAACTCTGTAAATTACTGAGAAGCAAAGAGAGGGGTGACCTGGACATGAACGCCACACTTGGATTCGACGATGATATTGATAACCACCAAGGGACCTTGTTGATGAGGGTCTGCAGAGTATTTGATGATGAGACAGAAGGTCTGGCTGTTGCCAAATTGATCTTGGAGCAGGAGAACGTGAACCTGGCAGTGACGGACAACTTCAACAGGACGGCACTTTGGTTTGCTGCTTTTCATGGTCGTGCCTCTATCGTCAGGCTCTTCATCGAGTCTCACAGACCATTACCCTACACCCTCAAGTCCCTCCCTGTCCTGGTCCCCAAACTCAACTATGACATTGGAGGCAACCAACATGGCATGAAGAGAGGTGATCACAACAACAGCGATCCCAAGAAAGAGAAGACAGACAGAATGGATGAAGAAAAAAATTTGATCAAAGTGGCCCCACCTTCCCCTTCCTCGGCCCCAATGCCCTCTCGTTTGGTGGACCAAGAGTTGTTTCCCTCCTGCACTCCCCAAGGGGCTGCGGAACGCAGAGGACACCACCGAGTCATTGAACTCTTTGAGATTAACGACACTCCAGAACATTATGATTTCCACTTGCCAGACATCTCCATCAAGGTGGCCATCCGACTGACCTGCATCACCGTCCTCTTGTGCTTCTTTGCGCTCAATTGGATCATGAAGCGATGATGACGATGATGTGTCTTCCTCTTTTTTTTCGCAACAACAACAACAACAAAAATTGTGTATTCTTTTTTTTCACTCTTCCCTCCTCCCTTTGGGCCAAAAAATAAACAAAAATAAACAAAAAACAAAAAATGTCAGACTCCAACAACAACAATGGCATCTCTGTTGGAAAGAGTGTTGGATACAATTCAACGTCTTCTTCTACCGCCAAGAAGCCATTCTATACGGGTGGCTATCGAACTCAAGGATATGGCAATAATTATAATAACAATAACAATAATTGGAAAGGAGGTGGCGCTCTTGGTTCTACTGTCGTCCGACCCTATGCACAACGAGGCCAATTGAACCAATTAAAGGCCACGGAAGGATTGGATGTCAATTCATTGGTCGAGTTCAAGGACATTGAGGTGATGGAGATGAGGTACCCGAAACCAGGGAATCCTGATGTGTCCAAGAGCAGAGTGATTTTCAAGGGTTCGGATGGCACTGTGTTTCTTGGTTCGGTGCCACAGCTCCCAAAAAGATACACTTATGTGACCTTGTCCTTCTCTGCCCAGCGAGTTAAAAATGGGGACTGGCAGATTGCCAACCACACTGTTAAGCAGAATAACAAACCCTTGACCATCGGCTTGCTGATTGAACTGCTACGCGAAAGTCCTCAGAAGGACAACAACAACAACAACAAACCTGCCTCATCTTCGACAACGACGACACCAACAGCTGCACCAACAACAACCGAACAGGTTGTGACTGATATGTTCCAGGAAGGAAAGGAACATGCAAGAGTTTCTGATGAAGTGAAGGCAGCCCTCCTTGAGATTATCAGCGAGCGTGATGCCTCCGAGGTGCTGGTGAATCCTCAGCTACTGCAGCAGGTCTCTGTACTCAGTGATGAGTTTGAGTTGAAGACAGAAGGACTGATGAATCACTGGATGTTTTACAGTGTCATCTGCAACCATCCTTACTTTGCCTCCTCGTCCGTCTTTGCCATTCTCATGGAATGGGTGGGCCATCTGGTCCCCTTCCATACTCCCGACGAGTTTGGTTTACTCAGAAGAAACCTGGCCATGGACACTGCCAAGTGCTTTTTCCATGGCACGCTCCCGATCCACTTTCCCCCGATGCAGTTCAACGATCTGGAGCGTGTGGAGACGGTGCTGGGCAGGAAGCTGCCAGATGTCCAGAGACAGGCCATTGAATCGTATTGGAAGATGAGAAAGTGGCAGGAGTTCGAGAATCCGCCCAGGACCATGATACCCGTGTCCACTGCCCTAACATTGGGTGTCACCCAGGAATCTATTCACTGGATGGTCACCCAGGGAGTGATGACTCGATTCAACACCCCCGACCCAGATACCGGGCTCTTCATGATGGATATGTTGGAGGACACCCGCAGGCACTTTGCGGAAGAAAAGGTGTTTGCCAGCATCACCCGATTGATGAGCAATACCCACGTCCCCGAATCCATCCTCATGTTGTCCAAACTGCTCATTGAACAGAGACCCATCGGGATGTCTCTTGAACAGGTGATTGCAGTGAATAAAATATTAGCCTCTCCCTTTTTGCTTCTGACAGGTGGACCGGGTGTAGGTAAAACCTTCACGATGACCATTGCGGCCCACCTGTTGGCTGTCTTTGGGGGAGAGATCACCCTGGAGGGCACTCTCTCTGGCAAATCTAAGAGTAACCTCATTGATGCCTACAAGAATCTATTACCCAAGCTCAACTCACTCACCGCCGAGTTCATGAAGTCACAGCCGGGTCTGAGGAACCCAGACGATATCAACACGCCTCATAACCAAACACTGTTGAGTCGCTCCCGTTCTGGGTTGAAATCGAGTGGTGGTGATGAAATCAATGAGGATAGTGACATGGAAACCGACAGCGACATGGACAATGAGGGAGGCGACGGTCATGACAGCAATTCGGACAACAGCGAGTCAGATGACGAGGGGACCAAGAGAAACATCCGCATTAAAACAGAAGGTAGCAGCAGCAAACCACCATCCTCATCCTCATCCTTACCCACACTAGGTCTCAAAATTAAGCCCAAGCCGGCTGTGGACCCTACCAAGGTTCGAGAGGCCACACTCGCTGAGACTATGACCCCTTCACGTGCGTATGTCACAAAGACGACAACCACGACAACCATCACCAAAGATGACGACGAGTTCATCCAGGCATGGCTTAAACCCATGAGAGACAGCAACTGTTTCTGCCCCCCCAAAGAGAAATTGGAAGAGATATGTGACCCCAAAGTGATTCAATGGGCCCTGGCATGGAACAGTCCACTCACCTCCACTGCTTTGGTCGGTGCCTTGAGACAGAAGCTGGGATCCAGTATGGACAAGATGATTGAGGCCACAGAGGCTCATTATCGCCACACCCGAGGTTACATGCCTCTCAAGGCTGGGGGTAAGGTGACCAACATCTTTGATCCACCTGTCATGGAAACTTGGTTCAGAGATGAGGTGCAGAGGGTGACGGGGATCAATTTCGCCGCAGGACATAAAGGACAAACAGACATTGCCACGTTAAGACCTAAATTGAAGGTGGCCAATGTGGCAGAGATTTTGTATGCCCACAGAATGGAGAGGGAACGCAGAGTGCCCAGTGTCTATAAATCCGTCACCTGTCTGTTCTTGGACGAGCAGATGTTGAGCATCGCGGACATGGCTGAACTTCTTGAGGCCTTGCCTAACTTGCGCCGACTCTATCTTGTGGGCGACATTCACCAATTGGGGGCCATGGAGCCCGGTGCCTTATTTCCCTCACTTGTGCATATGTTAGAGCAGGCAGGTTTGTTTAATCCTAATCCTACTCTGGGTGATTTGTTTAGTTGCAAGATTTTGGCCAGGTTGATCACCAACCACCGTATCAAGAGGATCACCTCCAAAGGTAAGTCGATCAGTGTCAACCCCAGCAAGTTGATCAATGGAAGGACAAAGTCAGGCAAGAAGGTGGAGTTATGTGATCTGGCCGCAGCTCTGGAAGATGTCCTGGCCATGCGCCTACCACGAGCATCTCAGGACGTGTCCTATCGCACAGTGCCCACGTACCGGTCTGACATTCTGGATGTGGAGAATCCATCCGAACAGCAGCAGACCACCTTCAAGAATTATGTCCTGGCAGAAGCCTATGAGGTGTTCAAGGAGGACCCGAATGTCAATTTCATGGTACCTTACAAAGAGGACCCATACATCGCCAATCGTTACATCTTTGAGAGAGGTTTCCCTCACTACGCCCAGATGCACGAGACAGAGATCCCTCTCTTTGTGGGCATGAAGATCAAGGTCACCAAGAACACAGACTGCTTCAGGACCCAGGTGTTTGCCAATGGGGACATGGGGACCATCAGTCACATCATTGTGAAGGGTCGCTACAAGCCAGGGTACAAGAATGCCAAGAAGACACCCCAGGGTCCACCCTGCGAGTTGGAACTCAGGAATTATATTTTGAAGACAGACTGGAAGAGTGCTTATGTGATCATGGATGGGAGGATCATGGACTTGTCTGCTTTTGGTCCAGAGAACATTGTGCCGGGTTGGTTCTCTACAGCTCATTCTAGACAGGGGAGTCAGGGCAAGCACGAGTGCTTTGTGCTCCTCAAGCACCCTTCTTCGATGACCAACTTCACTGAGAACAGGATGGCCTACACGGTCATGTCCAGGGCTGAGGAGCGATTTACATTTGTGGGCGGATCAGTCGATTCCCTGGAGAGGATGATCAAAACACAACCCAAGGGCACAGCCATCACTCGACTCATCTCCCTCCTCAATTTCAAGAATGACATCTTGCAAGGCAGACCCCTTATCTATGAATGGCTGATGCATCGTCTGAGACTATTTGGTCTACCTCAAGATGAGACTCAGTCCCTATCCCACTTACCTGCACCTTATCAAGTTGTGCCAGAGGTTGGTGAAGATCACCCTTCATCTCCATCTTCCTCCTCGTCTGAATCAGAAGACAATGGTACCACTATCGTCAACAAGACCCCTGCCCTCAGTCTTGCCGAACTTAAGAAGAGGCCTCACGCTATCGCCATTGTCCCTTCGTCGTCGTCGTCATCGTCATCCTCTACTTCTGCCCACAAGAAACTCAAGACCAGTTCTGCTTCTGCTTCTTTCTCCCATTTTTTGTCCAGTGATGATGAGGAGGATGGCGACAATCATGCACCTCCAGCCAAGCGTCCAAAGATATCATCATCATTACCCTCATTCGCTCCCCAACCATCACCTGGACTTCCCTTTATCAGAAAGATTATCCCTCTCAAAACAAAACCAGTGAATGATGCTCTACCTGTTGTCGTTGATGCTACTGTTACTACTACGACGAACATCCAGGCCACAACACCCAAACCCAAACCCAAATCTCAACTTGGTGGTGGTGGCGGTGGACTCTTGGCCTCTCTCAAGGCGAATCCCGTCAAGTTGATAAAAAGTGTTGAAAAGGTCACCACAGAAGAGGATTATAATGGTGGCCCAAGATGGAGTTGAACATATGTGGAAAAAAAATAAAAAATGAAAAAAAAGATTCCCAAGTCCCCCATGTTATTTATTTTTTTGTGGTCTCATTTTTTTGTCTTGCATAAAGAATCAAGGCTAGTCCACTTTTTCCACTTTTTCCACTCCTTCCTCCCTTCTCTCTGTTCATCTAAAAAATGTCAGGTGTACCATCCCGCAATCCAAAACCCAAACGCAACCAATCGGCAACGGTATCGTTCGACATCACTGTGGGGGACAACTGGTTTGTTGACAGGAGACTTCCTGGGGTGAAATGGATGCTCGTGACGGGCACGAACGAAGAACTGCTACTGAATCCAAGCCTCTGTTACCAATTTATTGGGCAAGTGGACGAACTGGAACCACCACACCTCCAGTTTATGGCCAGTTATTTTTATGCGATTTCCAAGGACTCCTCCGCCAACATTGTGGACACCAGAGAGAATGAACTGAAGAGATTGCTGATGAGACCTGTGACCCAGAATGAGGGACATTTGGTGAATGGAGAAACACCCATCCGCAAGTTAGACTGGCCTCACGTCAAACAAATCAATGTCAGAGCTACCATCAACGTGTTCGCATTTGATTATGTTGATCCTTCGCCCTCACCACCGGCTCTCTCCTTCGGACAATCCTGGCTCTATTTTCTGTGTACCTCGGCATGCTTCTCCAGATTATGGTTCGCATACTCGAAATGTATTGGAGTGCGGCGAAAAAGGCTCACCTTGGATGACATGGTGTGAATGAACAGAAAAAAAAGCAATAAATACTCATTCTTTCTTTCATTTGTTTTTTTCTTTGTCTTTCATTTGTTATTCTTCTCTTTCTGAAGAATGGCCAGGTATTGATGAACCATGTCCAAGTTGTGTTTGTAAACATGAGCCCGAGCATTGGTGGTGGTGCTAGTTGTGGTCGATCCACCTCCCCCTCCCCCAGTCTTGAATCTCATGATGTTGAGCACGCTCATGTTCTTGTGGTGGGTATTGATGGCAAACTGTTTGGGGTGAGGGATGAGGTAAAAATCAGGTGTCAGGTCATTCTCGATGCACGCATTCAAGAATTCTTCCAGTCGGTTAGAATCCCCACTGGCGAGGCTCAAGAGAGAACAGAATCGAGTCGAATTGTAGTTGATGAGATCGTTGACACAGGTAGGGTGGGCCAGTAGTCTTGTAAGGAGACCCCTGAGGTAAGGTGAGGCAAGGATAGCATGATCCACATCAGTCCTCTTCACCTCGTCCAGTCTGCCCAACTTCAAATCAGGCTGGGCCAGCAAGAAGTCAATCATGTCCAACTTCTTGGTGTTGGTCGACATGTTACTGTGAATGACCGACATCAGAGGTGTGACGATGAGACTGCCACGAATCACCCTGACATTGATGAATTCTGGGTGTGCATTCAAGACCTCTTGAGCTTGTTCCTGGTCACAGGAGGCACAGATAGTGATGAACCGGTCCTCTTCTCCGCCCACCTTGGCATTTCTGTTTTTCGACAGCAAGAGGGATGCCGCAGGAGTGGTTGTGGTTGTGGTCATTGTCTGTGTCCTATAGGCCATGATGGTGAAGGAAAGAGGGGAGAGCGAAGGAGGTAAGAAAGTATAGATGAATTTTTTCAATAAAAAAATAAAAATGAATAAAATAAATAGACACATCCATCTTTATTATTGAAAAAAAAGAAAAACCCTTTTTTTAATTCATTCATTTAAGTTCTTTTTTTATGACACAAACGAGGAGATAGTTGGCAGTGGTGATGAGGGTGATGACTCGATGGGTGTCATCACTGTTGCTATTTCTGTGGGTGGCAAGGGTGGTGGTGGTGCGGCGAATGAGACGGGTGTTGGGATCTCTATCCCAAATTGGATGAGGATGGAGGTCAAGAGTTCAACTTGGACAGTCAGGTTGGTCACTAATTCCAAGGTGAGGATGTGTTTGCATGAGAGTTTGGTATGTTCCTCTCGAAGGTGCATGTGATCACTTTTGGTTCGGTCCCTGAATCTCTTGACAGCATCCTTGTTACTCTGTCTCCTGTGTTCCAATTTCTTCTTTTGTTCTGAGGCCGTCTTTGGGCGCTTCTGGTCCGCTCTGTACCAGCCTAATTTTGTAGTGGGCACTTTTTTCGCGACCAGTGTTGATGTAGTGGCAGCAACAGTGGTCGCAGTAGTGGTAGTCGTCTTGACATTTGCCCTCCTCTTTCTTTTCTCTGACGATACAGGCAAGGGTGATGATGATGTTGGTTCCTGTGGTGTCGATGGAGGAGTATGAGACAATGGCAGAGGCAGAGGCATAGTCAGCAACGAAGGTAACGACGACGACGACATTTTTTTGAATCCACGAGACTGACTCTTCTTCTTGTCGAAGAGAGAGAAAAAAAAAGAACGAATGGACCTTCAACCTTTTTCTTCTTTTTCTTCTTTTTCCGTTGCGATCAAATCAAAAAAAGTGA